>ERZ838577.6-NODE-6-length-285691-cov-9.097379_pt1 | contig 285691 bp, 219 predicted proteins | sample MGYA00519682_ERZ838577 | MGnify/ENA primary metagenome ERZ838577 (study PRJEB31850, sample SAMEA3708838) | human gut metagenome | biome: human gut; feature: human-associated habitat; material: faeces | place: China | collected 2014 ... | reverse complement strand
CCTTATCACGCCGATGGTACTGCGAAAGCGGAAGAGTAGGTAATCGCCACCTTTAGGGACGCATCTGAGATGCGTCCCTTTTTTTATGGAAGTGAAGTGCAGTCGCTCCGCGACTGAGGGGAGTGGGGAGTATCGCTTTCCGCGCACAGCTTCGTCCTATCGTCCTCTGCAGTACGCGGTTAACAGGCCGTGCAGTCGCTCCGCGACTCTGAGCTAAGATCGAGTGTGCGCGGCGTTGCTTCTTGACCGATGTTGTGATTTCTGACGAAATGCTTAAAGGAGGGTGAAGGGGTCGGCGTCGCGCCAGGCGGGGAATTTGGCGCGGAAGGCGTCGAGACGGACGCGGGAAAGGGTGGCGTAGATGAAGCCGTGGTCAGGATCTGCGACTGATATGTTCTTTCCTTTGAAGTCGATTACTTTGGATGAGCCATCGTAGACGTTGCCTGCATTATCTGTCCCTTTGCAGTCTACGCCACATACATATGCCTGGTTCTCTATTGCACGGGCATCAAGCAGGGCATTCCATGCCGAGACTCTCGATTCGGGCCAGTTGGCTACGGCCACCAACAGATCGTATTCGTTATTGACGTTGCGGCACCATACCGGGAACCGGACATCATAGCATACGATCATGCCGATGTTCCAGCCTCGGTATCTAACGAGGAGTCGCCGGTTGCCCGCTTCGAAATGTTTCTGCTCTCCGGCCATCGTAAAAAGATGGCGTTTATCTGCGTATGCAACATCGCCTGAGGGCTCGATAAAGAATGCCCGGTTGCGCGCCATGCCGTTTTCTTCGGCTATGATTGTGCCGCAAATGGCCATGTTTCGTGCCGAAGATACTTTCTTTAGCCATTCTATCGTCTCTTCCCAGCAAGAGGCCATGCGTAGTATTTTCGATTTATCCTTGGCCACAGGAAATCCTGTGGTGAATGTTTCGGGCAACACAATGAGGTCGGTTTGCGGATGAATGCTGAATACAGCTGTTTCAAACTCGGCGAAGTTGACCTCCATGTCGTCCCATTTGATCGACATGGGGAAAAGGCAGATGTTAAGGTCTTTTGAGAGCATAGCGGACTCTTCGGAGATGTTGGAAATTATATTTATTAATCATCGACAGTGAATTTCTCCGGATATCTGGCGGCGTCCATAAAATGGGAATAGAATTGTTTCACCCCTTTCATATCCTCTTCTACATTTCCGGTATAATCAAATTCAGTCTTGATTGAAATTGTTTTGTTTTTATAATCAATCACACCTAATTGGACAGGCACTTTAGCTTCGTAGGCAATATGCAGGAAACCGGTGCGCCACTTTGTACGCCGGCTGCGGGTGCCTTCAGGTGTGATTGCAAGATTCATATATGTTCTATGGCCGAAGAGGTCCACTACTTTTTTAGTGAGACTTTCGCCGGTTTTCTTTGATGGCACCGGTATACCGCCGAGTGCCTTGAGGAGATATTTAAGAGGGAAGAAAAACCAAAATTCCTTCATGAGAAAATTGGCTTCCCTTCCCAATGATTTATATGCGGCGAGACCGAGAATAAAGTCCCAGTTTGAAGTGTGGGGAGCTACACAGATTACGCATTTGTCCCTTGCCGGAACCGTGATATCAACAGCCCAGCCGAAAGACTTCAATATGCGTCCCCAGATATTCATTGATTATTCAGCCGCGATAAGCTTTTTATTGAGTTCTTTTACATTTGCCGGTATAGCGGCATTATATTCTTTGATAGCCACATCAATTTCCTCAGTGAATTCGTCTTCAATCTTGTTGAAAAGAGTCTTGAAGAATTCTTTTTTTGCTTTTGAATATTCGCCCTGACTTTCGAAAGCCTTGGGACCTTTGTCGAAATAGACGTTGGAATTGTCTTTAGCCTTTGCCGTAGCGGCGAGCACTTTTTCGATAGCGCCGGCAATAGCATCACGATCAATGCCCTCTACGTTATAGTAGGTGATCATCATGTCGTTGCAGATTGAAGCTCCAAGCGCTTCAACATTCTTCTTGAAAAATCTTTTGTTTGCCATATTTTTGGTGATTTCGGGTTATTATGGTTTTCGGCCTTATGCCTTATTATTATAACGTCCAAGCGATGATTTTTATTTGGAGAAACCGGCATATTCCGGCATATTATGGATTCGGGTTGTCAGTCATGTCGCTCTTTGCGCGCGGCGTCAAGCCGCAGGAGTATGAATAGCAGTATGGTGAATCCCCAAAGAGAGGATCCTCCATAGGAGAAGAAGGGGAGCGGAATGCCGATCACGGGACACAAACCTATCACCATGCCCACATTGATGGCAAGGTGGAATATCAATATCGACACAACGCAATAGGCATAGACTCGTTCAAACGGCGAACGTTGTCGCTCGGCGATATGGATAAGCCGCAAAATCAGGGCCAGATAGATAGCAAGAACGAGCGATGCTCCTAAGAAACCATGTTCCTCACCGATAGTACAGAATATGAAATCCGTATGTTGCTCCGGAACGTATTTCAACTTTGTCTGGGTGCCGTTGAGAAATCCTTTGCCGGCAAGACCGCCCGATCCGATGGCTATCTTCGACTGGTTCACATTATAGCCGGCTCCCATAACGTTGTCCTCGATGCCGAGAGCCACTTTGATACGCTGTTGCTGGTGGGGTTCGAGAACATTTCCGAAGACATAGTTCACCGAAAACAGGAACATTACCGATACCGCCGCGAAACCGATAGTGATCAGAAACTTGTTGATCTGATGCCGGAACATCGCTATCGCAGTGTATGCCATCGCCAAACCAAGAGCCGACAGGAAATAGATATGACCATTGAGTGTAACACCGCAAAGGGCAAGAATTGCCACGATTATGCCTGAGCCGACAAATCCGATGATACAGTTTCGCGCGATTATGAAGTCGCGGCAGTAGAGAAGAAGCATCAACGAATATATGAGAAGAATCAACACATAAACTGTGAATTCCCCCATCGGAATTCCAAGAATCAGCGGATCCGCGAATTTTACTGCAACTACGAAGAAGGTGATGGCGCAAAGTATCGAGAATAGCACGAGACCGCTCATCCCTTCGCGATACAGAACGAATATCAGCGAGATGTATACGAGCGCGCTTCCCGTCTCTCTCTGGAGCAGAATGAGGATAATCGGTATGAAGATTATAATAAGCGCCCTGAAGTAGTTGCTAATTTTTGCATTAAGGGAGAAATTATATGAATCGAAAAGTTTTGCCAGGGCGAGGGCGGTAGCGAATTTACCGAATTCGGCCGGCTGCAGGCTAACCGGTCCGAGGACAAGCCATGAATGGGAACCTTTGATGTTCGGGGCTATAAAAATAGTGAGGAGAAGTATTAGCACCACTACTCCATAGATCGGATATGCGTATGTGCGGTAAATACGGTAGTCTACGATCAGAATCACAGTGCCGACTATCAGAGAGAGACCGATCCATAGAATCTGTTTGCCGGAGAATTCCGAAAGGTCAAAAAGCGACGCATTGTCGAAATCATAGCTTGCGGCATATATGCTCACGGCTCCCAAAACCACGAGTATGAAATAAAGAGCGATAGTGATCCAGTCGACCGATCGGAACACAGAAACCGATGCGTCAGTGTTTCTTGACTCCACTTGAAATGATAGTGTTAGAATTCAACATTCGTTCCTCAAGGCCTTTCCTGGCCTCGCTGATGGTGCCTGTTAGATATTTCTCCATCATGAGACTGCCGATAGGCACGCCGTAGGTGGCTCCGAATCCGGCATTCTCCACATATACGCAGATAGCGATCTTCGGATTGTGATATGGCGCGAAACCCATGAAAGCCGAGTGGTCTTTACCATGAGGATTCTGGGCGGTTCCGGTTTTGCCGCATACCTCGATTCCCGGAAGATTGGCGAGACGACATGTGCCGCCGAGAACGGCCATACGCATACCTTCCGCCACATCTTCGTAATACTTCTTTCGTATTTCCGGACGGTGCTTCTTGCGGAAATTTGCATCGATGGTGCTGTCGGAAATCTCTTTCACGACATGAGGAGTTATGTAATAACCGCGGTTGGCGATTGTGGCGCAGAGATTGGCTATCTGCACAGGCGTTGCGAGGATCTCTCCCTGACCTATAGACACGGAAATTATTGAATTGCCGCTCCAGTTGCGTCCGCGGAAGGATTTATTGTAGAATTCAGTGTTTGGAATGAACCCTCTGCTCTCAGACGGAAGGTCGATGCCAAGACGATAACCGTATCCCATCTGGACAAGATAATTCTTCCATTTCTCAAACTGATCGCCCGGTTTTGTGCTCCGTTTATCGATCATGTTTTTAAACCCCCAGCAGAAATATGCATTGCATGAAGTCTGCAACGCCGGCTTAAGCGCAATGGGCGATCCATGACCATGGCAACCGACTCTCAGTCCGTTGACATATCCGTGGTAGCATGGATATGCCGTTGATAGATTCACGATTCCTTCCTGAAGAAAAATTAGACCTTGTGTGGGTTTGAAAGTAGAGCCGGGAGGATATGCGCCTTGAATAGCCCGATCGTAAAGTGGCTTGAGAGAATCCTTCACGAGCTTGGCATAATTCTTGCCGCGTTCGCGGCCCACAAGCAGTGAAGGGTCATAGCTTGGCGACGAGACAAGGGCGAGAATTTCGCCGGTCGAAGGCTCGATAGCTACAATCGCACCGATTTTGTTGCGCATCAGCTGTTCACCGTATTGCTGGAGTTCGATGTCGATCGAGAGCTTAAGATTATGACCCGACTGCGGAGATATGTCATGGATGCCATCCTCATATTTCCCCTTTATACGTCCGAATGCGTCTTTCATCAGAATCTCCATACCCTTTTCTCCCCGGAGTGCCTTCTCGTAGCTCTTCTCGATACCGAGGTCTCCGGTATAGTCACCTCGCCGGTAATAGCGGTCGCGTTCGATATCGCCGGCGGAAACCTCGCGAATGTTGCCGAGGATATTGGCCGCCGCCGGATATGCATATTCCCGGACAGTTCTTTTCTGAATGAAGAATCCCGGGAAGAGATAGAGCTTTTCCTGCAAACGGCCGTAATCCTGCTGCGATAGGTGAGTGATGAGCTTTTGGGGAGTATAGGCGGAATATCCCGGATTCTTGCGAGGATTCTTCATCTCCTTCCAGCGCTCGAGCAGTTCCTCTCGAGTAATTTCCAGAGCCGAGCAGAGCTCAATGGTGTCGAACTCTCCTACATCCTTCGGGATTATCATTACATCGTAGGCAGGTTTGTTGAAGACCACAAGCTTTCCTTTGCGGTCGTACATCAGGCCGCGGGCAGGGTATATCACACGCTTAAGGAAAGCGTTGCTGTCAGCGCTCTCCTTATATTTATCATCGCCGATCTGCAGACAAAACAGACGGATAAGGTAAATGAGGACGATGACGGTTATAAAACCGCCTATCACGTATTTTCTTTTTTCGAGATTATAATCTTTTCTCATTTAAGAAGGAAGAGAGTCTTAGTCATGTCCGGCGCTTTCTGACCACAATGCTGTCGATGCCGAGAAGAATCAGGAAGGAGAGAACCGAACTTGAAATTCCCATTATCACTATTTCCTTGACATCGGCGAAATTGAAAAACTCGATTGTGAATACCATGAAACAGTAAGCCGAAACCATGGTTAGCAGATACTTTCCGTAGGCTCCGAATCCGAGTCCGGCGAGCGAGGGCTCGATGTTCTTTGTGCGGTCGTCTTTGGGGATATAGGCATAAAGGGCCGGGCGCTTAATCATCGCAAGGAGCACACAGGCTAATGAATTCACTCCCGGAGTGTCGGAAAAGATGTCGACAATCAACCCCGAGAAGAAAGCCCAGGTCAGCAGCCAGTTCGTGTTCAGATTCATCGGAAGGTTGATAATCACATATATGAACACGAATGCCATAGCCACATTGAAAAGCAGAATGTGGTTGCATATTAAGACCTGAACGAGAATCAGGATTATCAGCGTTACAAGATTCAGAAAAAAATTCCGGGTCATTGTTTTCTTGGATAGTTGCTGCTTCAATCGACCGGTTGCCGGATCTATTGCTCTAATGAGGAATCGAAATCGGCAAGCGAATCAATTTCCGCCTTATATATATCTTTAATCACCCTTACGGTGCTTAATGCCTTGAAATCAGAGCTTAGTTTAATCTTGAGAGTGAAGAAGCTGTCGTCCTGACTCCTTACTCTGTTGAGCACGGTACCTACCGGTATACCTTCCGGGAAGGTGGTGGAATATCCGCTCGTCACGATTGTGTCGCCAACCTGATATTCGACATGGCGGGGAATTTCCTCAACATAGGCAATCGTCGCATCCGAACCCTTCCAGTTCAACGAGCCGATAAATGAAGTTCCCTTCAGCTTGACGCTGAAATGCTGTGTCTCATTCAGCAGAGAAATCACTCGGGCCATATGCGGACCTGTGACATTCACAATGCCGACAACTCCGTTCTGGTCCACAACACCCATCCCTCGTTCTATTCCGTCGTGACTTCCTTTATTGATGGTAAAGAAATTTTTTGGCAAACGGGTATTGTTGTTGATCACTGCCGCAGCCACATATCCGTAGCGGTCTACGGACGGCAGGGGGGGTAATGTGTCGGAGAGCATCATGCTGTATTCCGCAAGTTTGCTCCGTAGATTCAGAACTTCGTTCTGGAGCGATGCGTTGCTTGCCTGAAGACTCTCGTTGATGGATTTGAGATTGAAATATCCCGTCACTTGCGATGTGCCGCTATATATTCCTCCCGATACCACATTTGCCGATGTCAGATATACAGACTGCTGATAAGAATTCCCCGCTACAAGCAAAGCGATGCTCAGCAACACATAGAATGTGAACACAAACCATGTGGAATAACGGAGTATGAAATTAAGAAGATTCCTCAATTCCGGATATGGGATATATAGCAGACAAGTAGGTAGCCGGAAACCGGATACCTACTTTATCTGATTTATGATATTATCAATTCTATGCAATGATTTCTCATCTCCTATCGGATCAGGAACGAGAAGCGGTTTATGTTTTTAAGTGCCACTCCGGTGCCTTTTGCCACGGCATGCAACGGATCCTCGGCCACTTTGAATTCGATGCGGATTTTATCCGTAAGGCGTTTTGCAAGTCCTCTGAGAAGAGCTCCTCCTCCTGCGAGATAAATTCCGTTTTTCACGATGTCGGCATAGAGTTCCGGAGGAGTCTGCTCGAGAGCGGCCAGAATGGCGGCTTCCATCTTTACGATGGATTTCTCGATGCAATGGGAGATCTCCTCGTGTGTAACTGATACTTCCATCGGGAGCGAAGTCATTTTGTTGGGGCCGGTCACGATGAATGGTTCCGGTGGATCTTCGAGGGTGGGGAGGGCTGAGCCGACGTTGATCTTGATCTGCTCCGCCATGATTGTGCCCACTTTAAGATTGTGGACGCGGCCCATATGCTCCTGAATGTCGGCCGTAAGGTCATTTCCGGCGATGCGGATACTCTTGTTGCTGACGATTCCGCCGAGTGAAATCACCGCAATTTCGGTGCTTCCGCCGCCTATGTCTACAATCATGTTGCCTTCCGGAGCTTCTACGTCGAGACCGATGCCGAGAGCGGCAGCCATAGGTTCATATATCATATATACATCGCGACCTCCGGCATGCTCGCTGGAGTCGCGGACAGCGCGGATCTCTACTTCCGTTGAACCGGAAGGGATGCATACAACCATTCGGAGCGAGGGGGAGAACCAGCGGCGTTTGTTGCTCACCATTTTCACCATACCGCGAATCATCTGCTCTGCGGCATTGAAGTCGGCGATTACTCCGTCGCGAAGCGGGCGGATTGTGCGGATGCCGGGAGATTCCCTTCCCTCCATCTGGCGGGCCATTGTCCCGACGGCCAATAGTTTGTCGGTCTTGTTTTCAATCGCCACCACGCTGGGTTCATCCACAACTATTTTGTCATTATGAATGATGATGGAGTTGGCGGTTCCCAAGTCCATCGCTATTTCTTGCGTAAATGAAAAAAGTCCCATTTATTATCTGTTTTAAGGGTCTTGTTTAAGAGTCCTGACATTTCTGCCATTGAGATTGCAAAGTTAACTAAAAATTTTCTTAAATTATGATATATAACATATTTTTTGATTCATAAATTTTGCACTTCTTCCGTTCTGCTTCAAATTTACGCTCAGCATCCTTTCTAAATAATTGCCATAAAAAACGGCCCGGATAAGCCGGGCCGCCTTGAAACATATTATGTAGGGTAATTTATTTCGGTAATTTTTCAGCTAATTTTATCAGTTGAAGAATGTGTCGAGCGCATACTGAATATTCTCAATAACATATTTCAGATCGCTGTCGTCGGGATTCATTGCCTTTGCCTTGTCGGTAATGCCTTTTGCATACTCAAAGTAATCGGTCTTGAGCTGATTGCGAACTTCTTCCGATTTGCCGTCGTTGTTGTTCCATTTCTCTGCGCCAACACGATAAATCTTCTTGCTGGCGTTTTTGAGGGTCTCGAAATCAACATCGGGAAGAGAAGATGCTTTCTTATAGTCGGCAACGGAAGCGTCGTCGTCACCCTTGCGGTCGTTGACATAGCCGCGAAGGCCATAAAGGAATGCCTTGTCGGGATTCTGGGCGATGATGTCGTTGACAGTGGAAAGGGCTTTGTCAAGCTGGTTGTCGATTACGAGCGAGTTTACGAGGTTGTTGATGAAAAGCGGCTGGGAGATGCCGAATTTCTTATAACCGGCATCTGCAACTTCCATGATCTGATCCTTTGCCTGATCGATTTTAGTGGAGTCGCGACCTGCGAGATACTGCCAGCATGCTATTTCATATACGTAGTTCTGGTCGTTGTCGGTTCCATTCAGACGTGCGGCCTTGAATGCGTTGGCGGCAGCTTCGGGGTTATTCCCCGAATAAGCGGAGATACCGGCATTGAAGAATGCTGTATTGATCACGGAATCCGGGTTGGCAGCCACGTTCTTTGTGGCATGAGCCCATTTGGGAAGGTTTCCGTAAATCATGAATGCCTCATATGCTTCGGGATAGAATTTCTTCTCGTTGTAGAATGTCCCGCCTGCATTGAAGAAATCGTTGTAATGTCCGTTGATTTTCGAGATTATGTCTTTCGAATATTTCGGTTTTACCTGACCTTTTGCATTGGGAAGGCTATCAAGCGGGAGAGCCTGAAGGAAAAGTTTATAGCCATTGATGAGCTGATTGGCCATCTCAAGCGGATTCACGCTTTTGTCGTTGGGATTTATCTGCTGACGGGTGAAGGCATTGTCATAAGCATCGAACTCTACCTTGCCGCCAACGAAATATGTGCGGACGTCGTTCTGGGTCTCGGGATTTTCCTTGGCCTGATTAATGAGTTCGCGGGCCTGACCGATCTGGTCGATTTTGCCTGAAAGCTTGGATGCCTGATCAACAGCCTGCTTCTGTGCGCAGATGGAGCCTGCGGCCACCATGCAAAGCGCTAAGGAAAGGAATTTCTTCATGTTATATGGTTTGGGTTAAATTTCACTATTCTTGATATTCTCAATATTCTCTCCGGATTCGGGATTCGCAGGAGCTTCCGAGACCTCTTCCGTCTCAAGATCCTCCTCCGTTACGGGGTCGGAATCAACCTTGCAGACAGAAGCGATAGTGTCGCCGCGTTTTCCGAGGTCGATGAGCTTCACACCCTGAGTAGCTCGGCCCATCACGCGGATTGAGGCAACCGGCAGGCGGAGGGTGATGCCGCTCTGGTTGATGATCATGAGGTCGTTGGCATCGGTGACGTTCTTGATAGCCACCAGTTCGCCGGTTTTCTCGGTGATCGACATTGTCTTCACACCTTTCCCTCCGCGGTTGGTGATTCGATAGTCTTCAAGAGCGGACCGTTTGCCATATCCGTTTTCCGATACCACCATAACAGTTTCATCCTCGTCACCGTTCATCGTTATCATGCCGATAACCTCATCTTTATCGCTTCCGAGAGTCATTCCGCGCACACCGGTGGAGACACGGCCCATTTCCCTGACTTTGCTTTCATGGAAACGGATAGCGCGGCCTTCCCGGTCGGCGAGGATTATTTCGGCGTTGCCGTTGGTGAGGCGAACCTGTATCACATCGTCGTCTTCGCGTATGAGGATGGCCTTGACACCGTCGACTCGCGGACGCGAATATGCTTCGAGTCTGGTTTTCTTTATCACGCCCTTCTTGGTGGCGAAGATAAGATTATGGGAATTGTTGTATTCCGGATCAGTGAGGTTCTTGACTCTGATAAAGGCATTGACGCGGTCGTCCTGCTCGATGTTGAGCAGATTCTGAATCGCACGTCCCTTTGAGTTCTTGGCGCCTTCCGGTATCTCATATACCTTAAGCCAGTAGCAACGTCCCTTAGCCGTGAAGAAGAGCATATAGTTATGGTTGGTTGCCGGATAGATATATTCGATGAAGTCTTCGTCGCGTTTGTCGCTTCCCTTGGCTCCAACGCCACCGCGATGCTGTGCGCGGAATTCAGAGAGGGGGGTGCGTTTGATATATCCCAGATGGGAGATCGTGATGATCATCGGATCGTCGGGATAGAAATCCTCTGCATTGAAATCGCCAGAGATGAGATTGATCGAAGTGCGGCGCTCGTCGCCATATTTGTCGCGAATCTCAATCAGCTCATCCTTCATCACCTGGCGGCAAACTGCATCGTCGTTGAGAATGGCGTTGAGGTGGGCGATAAGTTTCATAACATCCTCATACTCATTGCGCAATTTGTCCATTTCCAGACCGGTGAGCTGTCGCAGACGCATCTCAACGATTGCGCGGGTCTGAATCTCATCGAGTCCGAAGCGTTCGCCGAGACGCTGACGGGCCTCGTCGGCAGTGGCCGAACTGCGTATGATCTGAATCACCTCGTCGATGTTGTCGCAGGCTATCATCAATCCGCGGAGAATATGGGCGCGCTCCTCGGCTTTCTTGAGGTCGAAGCGTGTGCGGCGGATCACGACATCATGGCGATGCTCCACGAATGCCTCGAGAATCTCTTTGAGGTTGAGAGTCTTCGGACGACCATTGACGAGGGCCACATTGTTGACGCTGAATGATGTCTGAAGTTGCGTGAGTTTGAAGAGCTTATTGAGCACCACGCGCGCGTTTGCGTCGCGTTTGAGGTCGATTACGATGTTGATTTTTCCGCGGGCGGATGTATCGGAAATGTCTGCGATACCGTCGATCTTCTTTTCATCGACGAGTTCGGCGATGCTCTTCACGAGGTCACCTTTTATCACACCGTAAGGAATCTCGGAAATCACGATGGCGTCATGGTTGCCGTCAGATTCGATTTCCGTCTTGGCGCGGAGGATGATTCTTCCGCGACCTGTCTCGAACGCGTCTTTCACACCCTGAATACCTAAAATCTCACCGCCTGTGGGAAAGTCGGGAGCCTTGATGTATTCCATGAGTCCCTCTACGTCGAGGTCGGGGTTGTCGATCAGGGCGAGCGATGCGTTGAGCGATTCCGTAAGGTTATGAGGCGGCATGTTGGTGGCCATACCCACGGCGATACCGGATGCACCGTTTACGAGCAGGTTCGGAATCTTTGTGGGGAGTACGGCGGGTTCGGAGAGGGTGTTGTCGAAGTTGGGCACGAAGTCAACCGTGTCTTTATCGAGGTCCTGGAGCATCTCCTCGCCCATGCGGGCGAGCTTCACCTCCGTATAACGCATAGCCGCGGGGGAATCACCGTCAATGGAGCCGAAGTTACCCTGACCGAAAACGAGGGGGTATCTAAGCGACCATTCCTGGGCGAGGCGCACCATAGTGAGATAAATCGAGGAATCGCCGTGAGGGTGATATTTACCCATCACCTCACCGACGATACGTGCCGATTTCTTGGTGTCGCCTGAAAAGAAATTGCCAAGCTCGTTCATACCGTAGAGCACTCTGCGGTGAACGGGCTTGAAACCGTCTCTGACATCGGGCAGGGCCCTTGATACTATCACCGACATCGAATAGTCGATGTAGGCGCTTTTCATTTCCGATTCTATATTAATCGGAATAATTTTATCGTCTCCTTGCATTTCTTTAGATGTTGTGAAACATCCCCAATCCTTCCGAAGCGTGTCGAACGGAGAGTCATTTCCGTTTGTCCGCTTCTTCCTACAAAATTACACATTTTTATCCAATCCACAAAATTTGTGCCATCGGATAATCCCTGCTTTTATCTCGTTTCTTTATACTCTAAAAATTTTTACTAAATTTGGCACGGGAATTGAAGAGGTAAAGGTAAACATAAGGAAATTTTTGATGAACAACGATTTTTCAAAGCAATTCAGACCTATTCTTGAGATCGGCTATAATGAAGCGAAACGATTTGATTCCGCGTTCATTACATGCGAGCATTTCGTACTCGGGGCGATCAAAAACAGAGAGGGTTACGCACATCGCATTCTCAATCAGCTCAATGTACCCATCGACAAGATTGAGGCGGAGCTCGAGGAATATCTGTCGGAACCTCACGATTCGGTGGAGACGACAACGTTGTTCGAGCAGCAATACAGGATCAGCCTTGCCGCCATCCGTCAGCTTCAGCTCGCCACGTCCGAAGCGAGGAAGATGAACTCACAGGTGATCGGAAGCGAGCATATCCTTCTTGCCCTCATACATGACAAAAGAGCTATGGACAGCGAAATATTGAAAGATATCAAGGAGAAATATCTCAATTTCGATATCTCCATTCAGGCAATCGGCGGTTTCGACATGCCTCCGCAGTCGATGGGGAAATCCTTCCCCGACGAGGAGGAAGATGAGGACAATGAATTCCCCGGCCATGGCGGCCGTCAGGAAAGCAACCGTCCGCAAGATAAGGGGAAACGCGATAAAGGAGGCAAAAGCGATACTCCGGCACTCGATAAGTTCGGCTACGACATGACAAAGGCGGCCTCCGAGGGTCGGCTGGACCCGGTCGTCGGCCGCAGTAACGAGATAGAGCGTCTCGCCCAGATCCTGTCGCGCCGCAAGAAGAACAACCCCGTTCTCATCGGAGAACCGGGCGTCGGTAAATCGGCAATCGTCGAGGGACTTGCGCTGAGGATTATCCAGCGCAAAGTGTCGCGCGTGCTGTTCGACAAGCGCGTGATCGGTCTTGACCTTGCAGGAATGGTGGCCGGTACGAAATACCGCGGCCAGTTCGAGGAGCGCATCAAGGCTGTACTCGACGAGCTGACGCGCAACCCCGACATTATCCTCTTCATAGACGAGATCCACACCATTGTCGGGGCGGGAAGCGCTCCCGGCACGATGGATGCCGCCAATATCCTCAAACCTGCGCTCGCGCGCGGTGAAATCCAATGTATCGGCGCCACCACGCTCGACGAATACCGCCAGAACATCGAGAAAGACGGAGCTCTCGAGCGCCGTTTCCAGAAAGTGATGGTGGAGCCAACCTCTCCCGAGGAAACGCTTGAGATCCTCAAGCAGGTAAAAGAGAAATATGAGGACCATCACAATGTGGTTTACACCCCCGATGCTCTCGAAGCTTGTGTGAACCTTACCGAACGCTACGTGAGCGACCGCAACTTTCCCGACAAGGCTCTCGACGCACTCGATGAGGCCGGAAGCCGCGTGCATATCACCAACATAGTGGTTCCCGAAGAGATCGAGCGACTTGAGAAGGAAGTTGATTCCCTCACGCAGGATAAACTCAACGCCGCCAAAGCGCAGGATTATGAGCTTGCGGCTTCATTGCGCGACAAGGTGTCCAACAAAAAGAATGAACTTGAGGCCGCCAAAAGCGAATGGGAGAAATCGCTCGACAGTGCGCGTCAGGAGGTGAACGAGGAGAAAGTGGCCGAGGTCGTCGCCATGATGACCGGCGTCCCGACGCAGCGAATCGCTCAGGCCGAAGGCGCGCGACTCCTCAAGATGGGAGATTCCCTCAAAGGTGCCGTAGTAGGTCAGGACGACGCCATCAAGAAGGTTGTCAAAGCTATCCAGCGAAACCGTATCGGTCTCAAGGATCCCGACAAGCCTATCGGCGTCTTCATGTTTCTTGGCCCGACAGGTGTCGGCAAGACCCATCTCGCCAAGAAACTTGCCGAGTATCTTTTCGACTCTTCCGACTCGCTCATCAGGATGGACATGAGTGAATTTATGGAGAAATTCACCGTGTCGCGACTCGTCGGAGCACCTCCGGGATATGTTGGCTACGAAGAGGGTGGACAGCTCACGGAGAAAGTGCGTCGCCGTCCTTATTCGGTGGTTCTTCTCGATGAGATCGAGAAAGCGCACCCGGACGTGTTCAACCTTCTGCTTCAGGTGATGGATGAAGGCCGTCTTACCGATTCACTCGGAAGGAAGATCGATTTCAAGAACACGATTTTGATTATGACGAGCAATGTCGGCTCCCGTCAGCTGAAGGATTTCGGCGCCGGAGTCGGATTCAATACCGAGGTCGTTACCAAAGAGCAGGCTCACGGAGTGATATCCAAGGCACTCAACAAGGCGTTCAGCCCCGAGTTCCTCAACCGTGTAGATGATATCATAATGTTCGACCAGCTCTCGAAAGAGGCTTTGCTCCAGATAATCGACATCGAGCTGAAAGAATTCTACGAGCGCATCGCCAAACTCGGCTTTACACTCGATCTGACCGAGGAGGCAAAGACTTTCATCGCCGACAAGGGATATGACAAGAATTTCGGAGCGCGTCCGTTGAAGCGTGCCATCCAGAAATATCTGGAAGACGAGCTTGCAGAACTTATGCTCGAACTCAATGCCGAGGGTAAACTCGGAGGAACGATCAACATATCCTACACCGATGGGGAGGATAAACTGAAGATAGAATACAAGGATATTGTTTCTTAAATATCCTTTTCAACGCAATAATAAACCGTACGGAACATGGGATTCAATTATTCCCCGTTCCGCACGGTTTTTTATTTAGACCCCGTTCCCCAATATTTGTTAACGCTGGGGTCGCATATCTCTGAGTGATTTTTGTCTTGTGACGAAGGAGCGTAGCTGTAGCTACGAGACTGAGGAACAAGGCAAAAAGCGCCGGAGATATGCGGTGTTCAGGTAATTTTAATTAATTACGGCACAATAAATTACTTCCACATCCGGTTATATTGTTTTAAACATTTGTAACATATTTGAACCTGTTGGGTACGGATTTGACGTTTAGTCAGCGTGACTTTATTTTTGAAAAATTTCCTGAAATATTCAAAACAAAGTCAAAGGCGGACATATTTGAGATTCTTAATGCCTTGTTTTTCTTAATCAAAACCGGATGCCAATGGAAGCACCTGCCCAATGGCTTTCCTAAATGGCGTACCGTATATGAATTTTACCGCAAGTGGATCTCAACCGGATTTTTTGACCGTCTGACACGGGAACTGAATGGTGTCGCAAGGGTTTCGAAAGGAAAACAGACACCGCCGGCACTTACGAACAGTTTCTTCACACCGCAAAAGGGATTGCGATGGTGGCGTGTGTAATGTTTATGTTGCGGATCGTATAATTATGCTCCTTCCCGAATTCAACACTGAAATATTTTCGTTTCAGTTATCCGTGGCATAAATTACCATCGCCCCGGCCAATCGCCATGCATCTGCGTCCGCTTGTTTCGGTCACAATGCAACCGCATTGCTCCCTCACTGCGCGAACACATCTGCACGACGCTTGACCGCCCCAGCGTTAACAAATATTGGGGAACGGGGTCTTAGACTCTGTTATACGAATAGTATGAACAGTCGGAAAGTGAGGAATGAGAATATCCACGCCAGAGAGGTATTGTAGACCACGGAGAAGAGGGAATATTTCCAGCTTCCCGTCTCGCGGGAAATGGCGGCGAGTGTGGCGATGCATGGGAAATATAGCAGTACGAACACCATGAACGCCATTGCCGATGCGGGCGTGAAAGGTGTCTTTCCTGTTATCTTGGACGGCGTTCTCAGTCGCTCGGATAGCAGGTCGGCATCGTCATCGCCGACATAAAGCACACCGAGAGTCGAGACCACCACTTCCTTAGCCGCTGATCCGGCAATGAGCGATACGCATGTCTTCCAGCCGAATTCCATCGGTTTTACCACCGGCTCCACAAACTTACCGATATGCCCCAATATCGAATGGCCCTGCTGATACTCCTTGAGAATCATGTCGTCGAGCTCCGTCTGAGAGTAATCGAGCTTCGAGGATTCCGGCATTTCAGCCAGAGCCGAGGCGCGGTAATCCTGAGGAACATCCTCCATTTTGTAATGCGGGAAATAGGAGAGAGCCCAGATTATTATCGAGGCCACAAGAATCAGACCTCCCATCTTACGGAGATACTGTTCGGCTTTTCCCCACATGTTACGCATCGTGGCTCTCAGAGTCGGCATTCGGTAAGGAGGAAGCTCCATCACGAAAGGCGTCTCATCTGCCTTGAACCAGAACTTGCGCATCAGTTTGGCCGTAAACACAGCCACCAATATACCGAGGGTATACAGCCCGACAAACACCCACGCTCCAAAGTTGGGGAAGAATGCACCGACAAGAAGCACATAGATAGGTATGCGGGCCGAGCAGCTGATGAACGGGTTGATAAGAATCGTGATCAGTCGGCTCGATTTGCTCTCGATAATTCTTGTGGACATTATCGCGGGCACATTGCACCCGAAGCCCATCACCAGCGGGATAAACGACTTTCCGTGAAGGCCCATCCTGTGCATGAGTTTATCCATGATAAAGGCCACGCGGGCCATGTAGCCGGAGTCCTCCATAAAGGATATGAAGGCATATAGAATCAGAATGTTGGGGAGGAACACGATCACTCCGCCTACACCGCCTATGATGCCGTCGAGGATAAGGTCTTTGAGAGGTCCGTCGGCCATAGAGTTGCCGAGAAGGCGCGATATCCACGACACAAGCGACTCAATCCATTCCATCGGATAGGCGCCTATCTTGAAAGTGGCCCAGAACATAAGCCACATTACGAGCAGGAATATCGGGAATCCGAAAAGCTTGTTGGTTACGAAATCATCGATGATACGTGTGGATTTCTCCTCTTTTGCCAGAGAGCCCTCCGTGTTCTCCTTCAAAGCTCCCTGAATGAATCCGTATTTCTCCGCTGCGATTGCCGAAGATACATCCTCGTTCAGCGATTTGCGAATACGCTCGTTTTCCTCATCGCGTATTTCGACCCAACGGTGATAGTCGCTGTTTTCGCGCAGCATCTTCTCCACTTCCGGATCCTTCTCAAGAAACTTTATGGCGAGAAAGCGAGGTGAGAAATGATGTGAAACCGAAGTGTTGTTCTTGAACTCATCCTTAAGCTTGCTGATGCCCGACTCGATTTCCGGATTCATCTTGACGTGGATATGCCGTGTGTCGGGGTTGCGCATCTCATACACCTCAATAATGGTGTCGAGCAATTTATCGATGCCATAGCCGCTGGATGCCACGGTCGGCACAACAGGCACGCCGAGCATCCGGCCGAGGTTCTTGTAATCGAGATCAACGCCGCTTCTCTGGAGTTCATCGAACATGTTGAGATCGATCACCATGCTGCGGTTCATGTCGATAAGTTCCGTGGTGAGGTAAAGATTCCGCTCGAGATTTGAAGCTACAATCACATTCACGATCACATCGGGCGTCTCCTCGCGGAGGTAGCGCATCACGTAAAGTTCCTCCGGAGAGTAAGCCGAGAGGGAATATGTGCCCGGGAGATCGACGATATTGAGCCGATATCCCTTATATTTCATGCTTCCCTCTTTGGCGCCTACAGTCACGCCTGCATAATTGCCCACATGTTCATGAGCGCCGGAAACAATGTTGAAAAGGGAGGTCTTTCCGCAATTGGGATTGCCGATGAGGGCGATATTGATAATCTTGTCTTTGCGGAGGTTTGATTCCGCTTCCGAGTCGTGGGATTCCGTTACGGCATCCGAGTGGATTTCGGCCGATTTCCAGTTTTCGAGCAAATCCACCTCGATAAGATCCGCCTCGGCCCTGCGGAGCGAAACCTCATAATCCATCAGAGCATATTTCACGGGGTCGCGCAGCGGTGCGTCAAGCACCACCCGGACTTCGCGTCCTCTGACGAATCCCATCTCCATCACGCGCTTACGAAAAGCTCCGTGACCTAATATTTTGGTTATAACGCCGGTCTGTCCCGGCTTAAGATCTGACAGTCTCATTTCGGAGGCAAAATTAACTCATATTATTAACAAATCCATACGCATTTTTAACAAATCGACACGCAGAAAAGACTAATCGGATCAAAATACCTAATAATGGGTATGCGAAGAAACAGCGGAGGCCGCGCCGAAATTTCGGCACAGCCTCCCGTAAGTAATATCAATTGTCCGGATTATTTCTCTTTCTCCGGCGTCTCTGCTGCTGCTTTTGCAGGTTCCGCTTTCAGATATTTATCGAGGAAGCGGAAGAACACGCGTTGCCAGAGGATGGCATTCTGCGGTTTGAGCACCCAATGGTTCTCATCGGGGAATACGAGCATTTCAGCATCGAGGCCATGCATCTTGGCGGCATTGAAAGCCTGCATACCCTGAGAAGCAAGAATTCGATAGTCGAGCTCACCGACAGTGACGAGAATCGGGGCAGTCCACTTATTGACGAAACGATGGGGGGAGTTGGCGTATGTTTTCTGAGCCGTGGCGTTGCTTTCATCCCACCAGGGTCCGCCGAGGTCGAAATCGGCAAACCACATCTCTTCAGTCTCGAGATATTGTGCTTCGAGATTGAAAATTCCGGCATGGGCTACAAGGGCGGCGAAACGGCCGTCGTTGTGGCCGGCGAGCCAATAGACGGAGAAACCGCCGTAGCTTGCGCCGATTGCACCGACGCGGTCGGCATGTACGTAGGGACGCGATTTGATGTAGTCGGTGGCGGAGAAATAATCCTGCATGTTCTGGCCGCCGTAATCACCCGAGATCTGACGGTTCCATTCAGTGCCGAAGCCCGGAAGGCCGCGACGGTTGGGAGCGATCACAACATAGCCGTTGGCGGCCATTATCATGAAGTTCCAGCGATAGCTCCAGAACTGGCTTACAGCCTGCTGCGGACCGCCCTGGCAGTAAAGAATTGCCGGATATTTCTTGTTGGGATCGAAATCGGGGGGAAGAATCTCCCAGCAAGTCATCTGCTTGCCATCGGTGGTGGGCACCATCACTTTCCTTACGTCGCCGAGTTTGAGCTTGGAAAGCAACTCTTTGTTGACGGATGTGATCTCCTTGACATCTCCGTTGTTGATGAAGCATACCTCGTTAGGCGATTTCATCGAATGGCGCAACGCTATGGCGCTGTTTTTCGACAAAGCCCTTACGCCGGCATAGTCGCAGATACCGGAAGCGATCGTGTCGATCTTGCAATCCGTCGGGTTGATGCTGAACACCGGTGAAGTGCCTTCATAATAGCCGGTGAAAAGGATTGATTTGCCATCGGGAGCCCAGGAAATCTGCTCGGGCCAGTAATCCCAGTTCTCGGTGAGGTCGCGCATCGTGCGGGAGCCCATGTCGAGAAGCATGAGGCGCTTCTTGTCGCTCTCATATTTGGCTGTCGGCATGGAGAGGAAGGCGAGAGTCTTGCCGTCGGGCGAGAATGCCGGGTCTGTGTCGTAGCCGGGCATGTCGGGAGTAAGGATATCTGTCGATTTCTTTTCGAGATCGTAGAGATAGAGATTGCTGTCGGTGGAGAAAGCGTAATCTTTACCTTTGAGTTTGCGGGAAACGTAGACAAGCTGTTTGCTGTCGGGCGACCAGGCGAAAGATTCCGCTCCGCCGAAAGGACGCATCGGGCACTCGAACGGTTCACCCTTCATGATGTCTTCGGCATTAGCAATCTTGTTGCCGTCGAAATCGGCCACGAAGGGATGCGGAATCTTGCTTACCCATTCATCCCAGTGTTTATACATAAGGTCGTCGACCACGCGACCGGTGGTCTTGGGAAGATCTTTGAAAAGTTCCTCGTCGTTTTTGTTGAAATCATCGATTGGGGAGGCATAGACAATCTTCTTGCCGTCGGGAGAAATCTCGAAACATTCAATTCCGTTTTCTACGTCCGACACCATCTTTTCAGCTCCGCCATCAGCATTCATAACGAAAATCTGCGAGGCTTTCGATTCCTCGTCATAGCGGAGGAAAGCTATTTTCTTGCCATTGTCGATCCACCGTATGTTCCCTTCCGAAGCGGCTGTCTTAGTGAGGCGTACAGGATCTCCGCCCTCAACGGGTATGCTGTAGATCTCTGCATTGGATTTATTCTCCTTGATATCTTCATAGGCGAGAGTGAATATAACCGTCTTGCCGTCGGGAGAAGTCTGGGCATCGCCGATACGGCCGAACGCCTCGAGCACCTCCGGAGTCAATTTACCATCGGTGATTTCGACCTCCGGCTTTTCGATAATCTTCTGATCGCCTTCATCCTTCTGGCAGCCTCCTGCGGCCAGAGTGACAATCATTGCGCTCATTGCAAAATTGAATTTGTTCATAAAATAGAGTTTTTGTGTATAGTATTTTCGGTTAGGCAGAAATAATTTCTATCTTGCTCTCATCGGTCTGCCGGACCTTCCGGACTTGCTGTCGGGACGGTGTCCGCGTTCCGGTTTTATTGTCAGCTTCTGAGCCGATTTCCGGGCCTGATTCCTGTAAGAAGCTTTCGGGGCGTAAAGGATCTTCTCGAGGTCGGGTCTGTTGATTCTTTTCAGTTCTCTGACGATTGCCGCACGTTGTTCCGGTTTATACCAAAAGAAAAACATCCTCTGTGCCAGCTTCTCATTTTCAGTGCGGGCAGTGTAGACCTCCTTGCCGGTATAGGGATGGATTCCGGAATAATAAATTTCCGTAGCCACGGTCATCGGCGTGGGTGTGAAATCCTGCACCTGTTCGAGGTGGAAGTCGAGCTCTTTGGTGATACATGCCAGTTCGGCCATATCCTCCTCTCTGCAACCCGGATGGGAAGAGATGAAATAGGGGATGATCTGCTGTCGCAACCCGTTGCGGTCGTTGATGCGGTCGAAGATGGATTTGAATTTGCGGAACAGACCGAAAGATGGTTTGCGCATCACGTCGAGCACGGCATCCGACGTATGTTCCGGAGCGACTTTGAGTCGGCCGCTGACATGGTTCTTTATCAATTCATCGATATATTCGCGGTTTACCGGTGACGTGCCTCCATCTTTACCGCCGCTCATGGCGAGGTCGTATCTCACTCCACTCCCCACAAACGATTTCTTTACCTTCGGCAGTTTATCGACACTGCGGTAAATGTCAAGCAGAGGGGAATGATCGGTGTCGAGATTCGGGCAGATGCGCGGATGCAGGCATGAGGGACGCACGCAGCGGGCGCAGATGCTCCGGTCTTTTCCTCCCATGGCATACATGTTGGCCGATGGGCCTCCGAGATCGGAGATATATCCTTTGAAGTCGGGCATTGAACATATCTTCTTCACCTCTTTTATGATCGACTCCTTGGATCTCGACGCTATGAATTTACCCTGATGGGCTGAAATCGTACAAAACGCGCAACCTCCGAAACATCCGCGGTGCATGTTGACCGAATGGCGTATCATGTCGTATGCGGGAATATGCTTGCCGTAATATCGCGGATGTGGCATGCGAGTATAGGGAAGGTCGAAAGAGGCGTCAATCTCGCCGGTAGACATCGGCGGATACATCGGATTGACGCGAATCATCCGTCCGCAGGTTTCCTGCCAGATCGTTCTTCCCTCATATCTGTTGGATTCCTCCTCCACATGCCTGAAGTTGAGCGATTGTTTCCGTTTGTCCTTAAGGCATTCCTCATAGGATGCAAGAACGATATCTCCATCCTCGGGCTTATTCCCAGAAAAGAAGACAGTCTGGGGGACATCGGTGATATCGCTGATCTTTTCGCCGCGCGACAGACGGGAGGCGAGTTCAACTACAGTGCGCTCGCCCATGCCGTAGCATATCATATCGGCTTTGCAGTCAGCAAGAATTGACGGACGAAGGCGGTCTTGCCAATAGTCGTAATGAGCAATCCGTCTCAGCGAGGCTTCTATACCTCCGGCAATCACCGGAACATCGGGATATAGCTCTTTAAGGATAGAGGAATAGACGATTGTCGGATAGTCGGGCCGCATGCCGTGACGTCCACCTGGTGTATAGGCGTCGTCGTGACGAAGGCGGCGGTTGGCGGTGTAATGGTTCACCATCGAATCCATCGCTCCGGCCGACACTCCGAAGAAGAGGCGCGGCCTGCCGAGCTTCCTGAAATCGCGCAGATCGTCGCGCCAATTGGGCTGGGGCACTATCGCCACGCGATAGCCGGCATGCTGGAGAGTGCGGCCGATCACGGCAGCTCCGAACGACGGGTGATCCACATAGGCATCGCCCGAGAATATTATGATATCAGCCATGTCCCATCCTAACGCATCCATCTCATCTTTTGATGTAGGCAGATACATTGACTTCGGAGGGAGCGGCAGAGCGTATTCTTTATTCGAATTGGAGTTCCGTGCCATTTGTTCAGGATTCTACTTTTTCGAGAGATTCGAGACGGTCGGTGAGCTTCAGCATCTCGTCGCGGAGCCTTGCGGCCTCGATGAAGTCGGTGCGCTTGGCGGCCTGTATCATGCGGCTGTTTAGGCTATCGATCTGTTCCTTGAGTTCGCCGGGCGACATATATGCCAATACCGGGTCGGCCGCGATGCTGACGTGATGCTCCTCTTCGATATATGGACGTGGAGCTGACTGAGTGCGCGTTGTCGTTTTTTTAGAGGCTCCGCGTGCCGGGGCGTTCCGCTCCGGAGCGCGCTCTCCCTGTTTGCCGCTTCCTTCGTAAAGCTCGATAAGGTCGTTCTGGTTCTTTTTGACAATAGGAGTGGGAGTTATTCCGTGGGTCTCGTTGTAAAGCATCTGTTTGGCGCGCCGGCGTTCGGTCTCGTCGATGGTCTTCTGCATACTGTCGGTAATTTTGTCGGCATACATTATCACCTTTCCGTTGACGTTTCTCGCGGCGCGTCCCGCTGTCTGCGTAAGCGAGCGGTGGTTGCGGAGGAACCCCTCCTTGTCGGCGTCGAGGATGGCCACAAGGCTTACCTGCGGGAGGTCGAGGCCTTCGCGGAGGAGGTTGACGCCAATAAGCACATCGTAAACGCCCTGACGCAGGTCCTCGAGTATGCGGATGCGTTCGAGGGTGTCGACATCGCTGTGGATATAAGCGCTGTTGACACCCCATTTTATGAGATGGTCGTTGAGCTCCTCGGCCATTCGTTTTGTCAAAGTTGTCACCAGTGTGCGCTCTCCGGCTTCGATGCGCTGGCGGATCTGCTCCATGAGGTCGTCGATCTGATTCATGGTGGGACGCACCTCGATCTCCGGGTCGAGCAGTCCGGTGGGACGGATCACCTGCTCGGTGAATATTCCCTCGGTCTGTTGCAATTCATAATCGCCGGGTGTGGCGCTCACATATATCACCTGATGCGTGAGTCTCTCGAATTCATCGAATTTCAGCGGTCTGTTGTCGATGGCCGCCGGCAGACGGAACCCATATTCCACAAGATTCATCTTACGGGAGAGGTCGCCGCCGTTCATGCCGCGGATCTGCGGGAGGGTGACATGGCTCTCATCTATGATTGTGAGATAGTCTTTGGGGAAATAGTCGAGCAGGCAGAATGGGCGCATGCCGGGTTGGCGGCCGTCGAAATATCGGGAATAGTTCTCGATTCCGCTGCAATGCCCGAGTTCCTTAATCATCTCGAGGTCGTAGGTTACACGCTCGCGCAATCTCTCGGCCTCGAGCAGTTTACCTTCGTTGCGGAAAAACTCGCATTGAGCGCCGAGGTCTACGGCGATCTGGTCGATGGCGCGCGCCGTGTTCTCTTTCGACGACACAAAGATGTTGGCCGGATATATGTTGAATCCGTCAAGCTGCGTCAGAACGGCTCCCGATTCCGGATCCACCGTGCTGATACTTTCAATTTCATCACCCCAGAAAACAACACGCAACTGAATATCTTCGAAGGAGAGGAGTATATCGACTGTATCCCCCTTTACGCGGAATTGACCGCTCTTGAGTTCGATTTCAGTGCGACTGTAGAGAGAATCCACGAGCTTACGTAGGAAAGCGTTGCGCGAAATGCGGTCTCCACGGTTGATATGCACCACTGTCTGGGAAAAATCCTCCGGATTTCCCATACCGTAGATGCAGCTCACGCTAGATATCACCACCACATCGCGCCGACCAGAGAGAAGTGCTGCAACTGTGGAGAGTCTCAGTTTCTCGATCTGGTCGTTGATCATCAGGTCTTTCTCTATATATTTGTCGGACGAAGGGATGTAAGCCTCCGGCTGGTAATAATCGTAATAGCTTACGAAATACTGCACCGAGTTTTCAGGGAAGAAGCTTTTGAACTCTGAATAGAGCTGAGCTGCAAGCGTCTTGTTATGAGACAGAATCAGGGTAGGGCGTTTCACTTCCTTAATCACGTTTGCCATCGTAAACGTCTTGCCGCTGCCCGTAACGCCGAGCAGCGTCTGGTGAGGGAGACCGTTTTTCACACCCTCTACAAGTTCGGCGATCGCTTCCGGCTGATCGCCCGTAGGTTTATATTCCGAAGTGAGTTTGAAATCCATATCATGCAAATATAACAATAATAAGTAGAAAGTAAAAATTAATCGATTTAAGAAGATTTAAAATATATAGTTAGGATTGTATAGTAGATAAAAGATAATTTAATTAAAGTTTCGCATGAAATTTTATATGACGAAAGAGAGTCGCTCCGTGACTCGCCTCAATCGAAAACCATCTTACTTGCGAATCTTAATTAATTTTAAATATATTAGTAATACGAAGAGTATGCAAGTCTGCCTAACTCATATTAAAATACCATACTGGCTATAGAGCATTTTCATCTGAGGTATTGCGGTCTATAGATTATCACAATTTTTCAGATGATTTCATATTCGATAATCAGATTGCCATAGCCACAATTGAAAAAGGATATCGAATCGATGAAATATACTGTCCTGCTAAGTATGAGGAAATTTCATCTTCTATAAATTTTTATTGCCGTCCGATAAAACCCAAATAACTCGATAAGCCATAGCTCGAACACTGAATTAACGGTGTTCGAGTCAGTTTTTTATTTTTACAAGCCCCCTCAGTCAAAAAGCGATGATTCGGGAGGCGCTCCGGAGGCCTCGGAAAGGATGATTTCCCACTCTTTTTCGGGGTTATTGAAGAGGCTGTAGAAGTCAACATAGTACATCAGAGTAATCCGTACCATTGGTAAGCATTTACTGAAGTACACGTTGTACTTGCAACGTGTAGTTGAGTTAATGTTTACAATGATCTATAGGAGGTGTCAAAATTCACTCGAATCTTTCGTCTTGACATCTAATCGTTTCTGTTTGGCTTCCACTCGTTTTATGCTCTCGGGTGTTGGCAGATTCTCAGGCATCGTTCCTCCAATATCTCGTATGGCTTTTCGGACTTTCTTGCCAATTTCTTTATGCACTCGATTAGCATTGCTTTTCCCTTTGATCTCGTTTTTGCGCAAGACATCTTCTGTCTGAGTGGCGCGAAAGAGATTTGCCGCCAATTCCGTGCTGCCCATGTGGTCAAGAATATCCTGAGATTTTTTAAGTCCCTTGCGCTCATGAATGTCTTTCCGGTCAAGGCCTCCATAAAGCCCTTTGTATCCTTCATTTTGGAATATGGCGTAATCCAGAGGTGTTTTTACTCCGGCATTATTGGCCGCTCCGGCAAGCTGAGTATTATGTTTTCGCATTTCATTGCGCAGGAGCAAGCGCTTCTCTTCTTCTTCGGTGAGCGTGTTTTTCTTATTTAGCAAAAGTTCTGCCCTGCGTGTCTGAATCGCAAAGTAGGTTTGTGCTTGAGCCACAATTGGTTTGGCTGAACTTGCATTCTGCATTGCAAGGTAACAGGCATAACGGCTCATAAATACTGTAACTATTTCTCTTTCAGCATTGGACCCTATCTTGACCATTTCGTTATTCACCACGAAATGGTCAGCAGGATTAATTCCGCTGTTTTTGCATGCTATATATGCCCTGCGGGCAACGTCCTCAAAATATCGATAATCGGAATATTCAAGAACTTTCGACAAATCTCTGGAAGACCAGTATTCGTGTCCTTCCTCGTCTATTCTCTTAATGTTCTCGAAAGCCTCCTTGGCTTTCTTAGTGAGTCTTGTGCCCATTATTATCTTTGACAAACATATTCGGCCATCGACTGCGAAATGTGGTGCTTGGCAGTCTCCGACCGGGGACGATGTTAAGTCTTCATTATCGTATGCACCACCACACGATATGACAAATATAATGAATTTGTACAGAAAAAGGAAACATTCAAATTTTAACGATAGTAAGTGTTTTTAATCTGTTATGCTTACTGCGTTTTTGGGGGTCGCTTCCTATGAAGATTGTAGACGCCATACACCTTTACATAATACTTTCCTTAGTCATTGCCGTATCTCTTTTCAAATTCTTCGACGACGGCTTTCATTTCTTCCGGGAGATAAGTCAGGGCTTGGGCTCGTATTGATTCGGGAACTCCGAATAAGGGCTCTGCAATGGAGCCGACGATAGCTCCGAGGGTGTCGGAATCGCCTCCATGGGAGATTGTCTTTCTTATGGCGTCTTCGAATGAGTCAGATTTCATTACTATCTGAAATGCAAGGGGGACTGTTCTCATGCATGTCTCATCAAACACTCCTTTAGGGAATCTCATCTCCCCATATCCTTGATAATACTGATCTGCTATTGAATCTATGGCTTTCTTATCCGGATTCTTTAACTGGGAATGAATGGCATGAGCCACAGCCTGCGCTCCGATGACGCCGTAGGGGTGATTGTGAGTGGGAAGGGCTGTTTTTCGAGCTTCGTCGATTACTTCCTCAACTGTGTCGAATACCCACGCCACCGGACTTACCCTCATTGCTGAACCGTTGCCGAAACTGCCGTATGGCTGAGGATTATCGGATAACAACCATTGTTGAAATGAGCCGCCATATGCTCCCATAGGATTTGGATATCGCTTACACCAATCCAATAAAGACCGACGATAATCCTTATCTTTAAGGATGGCATCTGCAATGGCTATAGTGCAGATTGTGTCGTCGGTAAAACTTCCACTTTTTGAAAACAGAGGGAAGTCGTATTCAAATGTATTGTTGAACTCATACACTGATCCAACAATATCTCCTATGATGGCTCCTATCATATCTTACGTTTTATGCAAATATACGATTTATTTCAGTTTCGGCAAACTTTGTTCAGGCTGCTATAATTATTTGGAGTATAGTTGATGCGTTTCTTTTTGGAAAGGTGAAAGAAATGGGTTAACTTTGCATGATAAAACAGCCTGACGTAACGGATGGCTTCGTTTGAGTCTTAAAACTTTTAACTATCTAAATAATAGGAAATGAGAAAGAATGTAGTTGCAGGCAACTGGAAAATGAACACCACTCTCGAAGAGGGTGTGGAGTTGGCAAACCAGATCAACAGCCTTCTCAAAGGTAAGAAAGTGAATTGCGACGTTGTAGTTTGTGTTCCTTTCACACATCTTACAAGTGTTAACGCTGTTCTTGAGCCTGAATTGGTGAAACTCGGCGCCGAGAACTGCTCGGAGCACGAGAAAGGTGCTTATACGGGCGAGGTCAGCGCAGCAATGGTGAAATCGACGGGTGCTACTCACGTAATCCTCGGCCACAGCGAGCGTCGTCAGTATTTCGGAGAAAATAACGAGCAGCTTCTTGCCAAGACAAAACTCGCTCTTGCAAACGGTCTGACACCTATTTTCTGCGTAGGCGAGGTTCTCGAAGAGAGAGAGAACGGAAGCTACAACGAGGTTGTGAAAGGTCAGGTAGAGGCTCTCTTCGAGCTTAGCGCCGAGGATTTCGGAAAGATCATCATCGCTTACGAACCCGTATGGGCAATCGGTACCGGCAAGACAGCCACAGCTGAGCAGGCACAGGATATGCACGCCCACATCCGCAAGGTAGTAGAGGAGAAATACGGCAAAGAAGTCGCCGACAATACATCCATCCTTTATGGCGGAAGTTGCAAGCCCTCCAATGCAAAGGAACTTTTCGCAAAACCCGATGTTGACGGCGGCCTTATCGGCGGCGCAGCTCTTCAGGCTGAATCGTTCCTCGGTATAATCGAGTCTTTCTGAAAATAACGTCTCATGTCATCGCTAAGACACATACTTATTTCCGTTACGGTACTTCTGTCGATGGGGTCCTTTCCGATTCCCGTGAGCGCCCAGACAGAGCAGTCGCAGAAGTCCGTTGAGAATCCTGCACGCCGCATTGAGATTGAATCAAGAGGGAATGTGAAAATCGACATCCCCGAGAATATACTTGATCTCATCATCTCCGATGCCGACGCCCAGAAGAAGCAGAGCGGACCTACGCTGCGTCCCGGTATCAACAAATTGAGCGGATACAGGGTGCAGGTCTTCAGCGATGGCCGCAGCCAGCACTCTCTCGAAGCGAGAGCCAAGGCGCGCGGCAGCGCGATAGTTTCGCGCTTTCCTAAATACAGAGGACAGATCTATAGCTTTTCGAGTGCCCCTAACTGGTATACGCGTGTAGGCAACTTCCGTACGAGCGAGGAGGCCTCCCGCGCGCTTGCCGAGCTGAAACGGGCATTCCCACAGTTCGCATCTGAGATGCGGGTTGTGAGAAGCCAGATTGTCGTGATCAAATAATTTTGATAGATGGGAAGAACCCAAAATCATAATGAAGAGACAGTAGCTGAGATCGCCGCTCATTACGAGGCGATACTCCGGCTTGTCGGTGAAGATCCGGAGCGCGAGGGGTTAAAAAAGACTCCTGTGCGAGCCGCCAAAGCATTGCTCGATATAACGTCAGGTTACCGTTCCGACCCTCTTGCCATTGCCCGCCAGGCGATTTTCGAGCATAGCGGGTCGCAGATGGTGATTGTGAAGGATATCGAGTTTTACAGCATGTGCGAGCATCACATTCTTCCGTTTTTCGGGAAGGTGTCTATCGGCTATATTCCTAAAGGGAAGATGATCGGACTCTCCAAATTGGCAAGAATAGTTGATAACTTTGCGCGTCGGCTTCAGGTTCAGGAGCGTCTCACTTCACAGGTATGTGAGCTTCTCAGCGAAGCGATGCCGACCGACGGCGTGATAGTTTGCTGCACCGGCGAGCACTTGTGCATGAAAATGCGGGGTGTAGAGAAGCAGGATTCGGCTACAACGACCTTTGATTATAATGGTCGTTTTGCCGAGGATCCCAGTCTGCGCGAAGAGTTTATGCGTCTCTGTTCTTTAAAATAGTCATGAGGCATTTTGCGGAATGATTTGATTTTTGAGAATCGACAATAAAAAATGAGGTGTTCAGAAAAACACCTCATTTTTTATTGTCAATTAGAAAACTGTCAGAATCTGTTTACCTGATACTTGTTGAAACCGTCTTTGAGATATGCTATCGACTGCTGGGCAGCGGCTACGCCGGCATTGAAATTAGCTTCAGCTGTCTGAGCGCCCATCTTTTTGGGAGTGAAGAAAACGCGGGATGCGAATTTCTTCTCAAATTCCTCAGCTTTGTCAGGCTTGATGTCGGAAACATAGCGGAGGTCGGGACGCTCCTCAAGGGCCCTGATGAGACCCTCTTCGTCGATAACCTCTTTTCTTGCAGTGTTCACAAGCACCCCATTTTTCGGCATGAGCATCACGAGATCATAACCGATGGAGTTTTTTGTCTCGGCTGTTGCCGGGATGTGGAGGGAAACGAAGTCGTTGGACGAGAATAGTTCCTTAACGTCGTGCAACGGTCTGATGCCGTCGGCTTCCATCACAGCATCGTCTACGAATTTGTCGAGAGCCTCTATTTTCATGTCGAAGCCTTTGGCGATGCGGGCCACATTGCGGCCTACCTGACCGTATGCATAGATTCCGAGGGATTTTCCCTTGAGCTCAGATCCGGATTTTCCGTTATACTGGTTGCGGCACATCATCACAATCATTCCGAACACAAGTTCTGCCACGGCATTCGAGTTCTGACCGGGAGTGTTCATGACGCATATCTTCTTGTCGGATGCGGCATCGAGATCAATGTTGTCGTATCCGGCGCCGGCGCGGACAATCACCTTGAGGTTTTTGGCGTGGTCGAGAAGAGCACGGTCCACTTTATCACTTCTTACGATAAGGGCGTCGGCATCAGTGATTGCCTCTACGAAATCCTCGCGTGTGCCACCCTCGACGAGCTTAAGTTCATTGCCGGAAGCATTGACAGTCTGCTCGATAGCTTTGACGGCAGCGGGTGCAAAAGGTTTCTCTGTAAATACTAATATCTTCATTTCGGGATAGTTTCTTATTAATGTTTGCTTTCGAACTCTTTCATTGCCTCGACGAGCACTTTTACGCTGTCAAGGGGAAGTGCGTTATAAAGCGAAGCGCGGAAACCGCCAACCGAACGGTGGCCCTTGATTCCGACGATACCCTTTGAGGTGGCGAATTCCATGAAATCTTTCTCAAGTTCGGCATAATCCGGTTTCATTACGAAGCAAACGTTCATGATCGAGCGGTCTTCTTCGGCGACAGTTCCGACGAATAGTTTGTTGCGGTCGATCTCATCATAGAGCATTGCTGCCTTTTCAAGGTCGATCTTCTCCATAGCCTTGACGCCACCCATCTCTTTATAATAACGGAGAGTCATTAGAGCGGAATATATCGGGAGCACAGGCGGAGTGTTGAACATCGAGCCTTTCTTGATATGCGTGCGGTAATCGAGCATGGTGGGTATCTCGCGATTAACCTTTCCGAGCACATCTTCGCGTACGATAACTATCGTGACGCCTGCAGGGGCAAGGTTCTTCTGAGCTCCGGCATAGATAACGGCGTATTTCTCGGGATCGAACTGACGGGAGAAGATATCCGACGACATGTCGCATACAACAGGTACGGGGGAATCGAAATCATGACGGATTTCCGTTCCGTAGATTGTGTTGTTGGATGTGAAATGGAAATAGTCGGCGTCGGATGGAATTGTGAAATCCTTGGGGATATAGTTGAACTTGGTGTCCTCGGATGATGCAACTACATCTACTTCGCCGAAGATGCGAGCTTCCTTGATGGCGTTGGTCGACCATGTGCCGGTGTTCAGATATGCGGCTTTTTTGTTGAGCAGATTGAAAGGAACCATGCAGAACTGCATGCTTGCGCCTCCTCCGAGGAACAGAACGTGATAGTTTTCGGGAAGATGAAGAAGCTCTTTTGTGAGGGCAACGGCTTCATCCATTACGGCCTGAAACTGCTTGCTGCGGTGGGAGATCTCAAGAATCGAGAGACCCATGTCGGAAAAGTCGCGGATAGCCTCTGCTGTTTTTTCAATTGTGTAGGGACTCAGGATGCTGGGTCCGGCATAGAAATTGTGTTTCTTCATGATTTAAAGTTATTTGTTTAAAAGGTTGTATTCTATGAGGAATAAGCTTTCCGCAGGGCCTTATCGGCCGATGCGGGAATCATGAGGCAAATATAACGTTATTCCGCGATATTACCTAACTAATCCGGCACAAATTGGCGCATAACAACTGATGGAGGCGCATGTTATATAACATAAAAAGCGTCGGAACCGAAACGGCTCCGACGCTTTGTAATGATATGATTGCAATTTTATTTTGTCTCTTCTTCGAGATAGGGATTGAGCTTGCCCCATTCGGAAATAGGAGGCATGATGCCGAGCGAAATTACTTCGTCGCGGAGAGCGCAGAGGTGTTCGTAACTCTTTTCGAGAGCGGCTTTTTCCTCGGGTGTGCCGTCAACCGGGCGGAAGCTAACTCCATCTTTGGTGATGGTGGTCTCCATGGCCATGAGGATATGTTTGAAGCGCTTGTCGTTGACGTATACACCTGCCGGCCATCTGAATGCGGGGCCCCCCATAGCAGCGGCGATCATCTCGATCGAGAGATATGCCGGGCTCTGGAACGATGAACGTCCGCGAAGATCGATGATGTTCTTTCCGCCCTGGATAACGCGGGTCTGAATCTTTTCCCATTCAGCTTCGGGAATGACGCCGCTTGCGATAAGTTCGGTGAGAGGTTTGCCGTCGATGCGGGTTGTGGAAGCGAACACAGCCATCTGCTCTCCGTGGCCTCCGTATGTGCGGGCATTGACAATGCGGTCGGGCGCGATGTCGAGATATTTTGCAAGCTCATTGCGCAGACGCGTGCTGTCGAGAGCTGCGAGAGTTGTGACGCAAGAGGGTTTCACGCCGGAGTAGAGAAGAGTGATCAAACCCGTTATGTCGGCGGGGTTGAAGATAACCACGATATGTTTCACATCGGGGCAATATTTTCTTACGTTCTTTCCGAAGTCTTCGGCGATCTGAGCATTGCCTTTGAGAAGATCCTCGCGGGTCATGCCTGCCTTACGGGGAGCACCCCCCGAAGATACAATATATTTGGCACCTGTGAATGCTTTCTCGATGTCATCGGTGAATGTGATGTTCATATCCTCGAATCCGCACTGGAGAAGTTCCTCGGCAACGCCTTCAAGACCTTTTGCATAGGGGTCGTAGAGACAGATGTTCGGGGTCAGGTGCATCATGATGGCTGTCTGGGCCATGTTGGATCCAATCATGCCGGCCGCACCGACAATGAGAAGTTTTTCGTCAGTAAGAAATTTCATAACATTAATTAATATTAATTAGAGGTCAAAAATATTCAAAGAGTCATGTCAATATGAGATTAATAATTCCCATCAACATATTAAACTATATGTTTTCGGTTTTCGTGCGCAGTTGTGCGAATAAAAACACAAAAAATGAAGCGCGAAACAAATATCGCCTCATTAAGAAAGAGTATAATTTAATATGAACTCTCACTTATTAAAATGATTTGACGCATAAAATGTTTTGAAGCGATGCGCATTATTTTTTTAATTATTTGAAAAATCGTTAATTTTGTAGTGTAAAGGGACAGAGTCTAAATGGCCACAACTAAAATTAAATCAGTTTTTTTCTGTAGCAATTGCGGATATGAATCCCCTAAATGGCTGGGCAAATGCCCGTCGTGCGGGGAATGGAATGCCTTTGTCGAAGAAAAGGTATCGCAGAAAAATGCCAAATCCCAAAAGTCGGGTCTTGTGAAAAGCACGAAACCTGTGAGGCTCTCGGAGATCGAGGTCAAGGAAGAGATGCGCATGAAGATGCCTTCGGGCGAGCTCAACAGGGTACTTGGCGGCGGTCTTGTTTCCGGCAGTCTCACACTTATAGGAGGTGAGCCGGGTATTGGCAAATCAACGCTTCTGCTTCAGAACATACTTTCGATCCGCAATCGTCGTGTTCTATATATTTCCGGCGAAGAGAGCGCCTCTCAACTGAAATTACGCGCCGACCGCCTCGGAAAGGTTTCTGAAGATACGTTCATACTTTGCGAAACCGACGTCGACAATATTTTTACGCAGATTGAGAATGTGAAGCCGGCGCTTGTGGTTGTAGATTCAATCCAGACTATCTCCTCTCCCGACATCGAATCCGCCCCCGGAAGCGTGTCGCAAGTGAGGGAATGCGCAGCGTCTCTTCTCCGTTATGCCAAAGAATCCGGCGTTCCTGTGATTCTTGTGGGTCATATCAACAAAGACGGAGCAATAGCCGGTCCGAAGGTTCTTGAGCATATAGTAGACACCGTTCTTCAGTTCGAGGGCGACAGGCAATATCTATATCGAATACTGCGCTCTATAAAGAACCGGTTTGGCTCAACAAACGAAATCGGTATTTATGAGATGGTGCAGAGAGGGTTGAAGGAGGTGAAGAATCCTTCGGAGATGCTTTTGTCGGAAAACAGGGAAGAGGCGATGAGCGGAATCGCAATCGGTGTGACAATGGAGGGCATCCGACCGTTTATGGTCGAGGTCCAGGCACTCGTTTCGTCGGCTGCCTACGGGACGCCTCAGAGGTCGGTGACAGGATTCGACCAAAGGCGGCTCAACATGTTGCTGGCCGTGCTTGAGAAACGGGCAAAATTCAAACTGTCGCAAAAAGATGTGTTCCTGAATATAGCCGGAGGGCTCAAAGTTGCCGACCCGGCGATCGACATGTCGGTAGTGGCGGCCATCATGAGTTCGAATTTCGATGTGGCGGTGCCTCGCGAAATATGTTTTGCCGGCGAAGTCGGACTTTCCGGTGAGATCCGCACGGTCACCCGCATCGAGCAGCGGGTTGCCGAGGCGCAGAAACTCGGATTTGAAAGCATTCTCATTCCCCGCGGCAATCTGAAAGGGGTAAAGGATAATTTCAATATCCGTATTGTCGAAGTAGGGAAGGTTGAAGAAGTGTTCCGTCATATTTTTCAATAATAATGGTTTATCATAATGGGTATTATAGTTGATTATAAAAAAGTCGAGATAGAAAGGGCAGATCGTCTGGTGATGAAGGATGTGACGTTTCGGGTTTCAGAAGGGGAGTTCTGTTATCTTGTCGGCAGAGTGGGGAGCGGCAAAAGTTCACTTCTGAAGACCATGTATGCAGATGTGCCGATTCCGGGAGGCGAGAAAGCAGAAGTCCTCGGTTATGACCTTCTGACTCTCAAAAAGCGTCAGATACCTTATCTCAGACGCAGTATAGGCATCGTGTTTCAGGATTTCCAGCTTCTGCAGGATCGTTCAGCCATGGCCAACCTGCGCTTCGTTCTTGAGGCAACGGGCTGGAAAGATAAGCGTGAAATAGAGGATAGAATCGCCGAAGTCCTCAAGGATGTCGGTATGGAGAACAAAAGCTATAAGATGCCCCATGAGTTGAGTGGCGGCGAACAGCAACGTATAGTTATAGCCAGAGCACTCCTCAACAAACCACGCCTTATACTTGCCGACGAGCCTACCGGAAATCTCGACCCACAGACAGGTTATCAGATAGTGAGCCTTCTTCATAGGCTGGCCGAAGAGGGCAACACAATCATTATGGCCACGCACAACATGCAGATGGTGGAAGATTTCCCGGCCCGCGTGTTGCGTTGCAATGATAAGGAACTTATCGGCTAATGCGCTTTTTTAACGAAATTTGATGTTTTAAGTTTTGAATTCGTCAAATATTGTTTAATTTTGCGAAACGGACCTTACCGCAATATCCATGACTTGCGTTGAATCCATGAGACACAAGTAATAGAATATAATTTGAACCAATCTATATCATAAACAAAAGCTATTTGCAATGGCAGAGAAAAAAGAAACTCTTTTCGACGCGTTCTCTCCGGTCTCCACTGAAGAATGGAAGGCCAAGATAACCGCCGACCTGAAGGGTGCGGATTTCGACAAGAAACTTGTCTGGCGCACTAATGAAGGATTCAATGTTCAGCCTTTCTATAGGAAAGAGGACATCGAGAATCTTCCGACCATCGGAACGCTTCCCGGCGAATATCCCTATGTCAGGGGCACGCGTAATAACAACGACTGGCTGATTCGGCAGGAGGCTCAGGGGGCTACTGCCGCCGAGATGAACGCACATGCCCGCCACATCCTCGACAAAGGCGCTGAATCAATAGGTATCTCCCTCAAGGGCGAGCTCAATGCCGCTTCGCTTGGAGAAATCCTCAATGGTATCGATCTGAAAAAAGTAGAGGTAAACATCACATGCTGTCCGGGAAAAGCAGTCGAGACTGCCGAGGCTCTTGTGAAGCTTATCCGTGAAGCCGGAGCTGAGAATGATTTCCGCGGCTCTATCGACTATAATCCTTTCCGCCGTCTGCTCAAACACGGACTTCCTTTCCCGAAAGACGCTGCAAAAGAGGGCAAAGCTCTCTATGAGGCAGTGAAAGATGTGAAGGGTCTGCGTTGCTTCGCTGTTGACAGCTTCCTGTTCAACAATGCAGGCGCGTTTATCACCCAGGAGCTCGGATATGCTCTGGCATGGGGTGCTGAATGGCTCACGCTTCTGACAGAAGAGGGCATCTCTGCCGCTGAAGTTGCCGCCCGCATCAAGTTCAATATGGGCATCTCCTCCAATTATTTCATGGAGCTCGCGAAATTCCGCGCAGGCAGAATGCTCTGGGCTGAGATTGTGAAAGCCTATGGCGTTGCCGAAGATGAGTGCAAGATGTGGGTACATGCGATTACAAGCAAATTCAACCAGACACTCTACGATTCGCATGTGAATCTCCTGCGCTCCATGACAGAGACTATGAGTGCAGCGCTCGCGGGAGTTGATTCTCTCGAGACACTTCCGTTCGATCTGTGCTACAAATGTCCCGATGAGTTCAGCGAAAGAATAGCGCGCAACCAGCAGGTTCTTCTCCGCGAGGAGTCCCATCTCAACAAAGTTGTTGACCCTGCGGGAGGATCTTACTATATCGAGACGCTTACCGCTTCGATTGCCGATCAGGCATGGAAAGTATTCAACGAGATCGAGGATAACGGCGGCTTCGAGGCTATGCTCAAGAAAGGGGAGATTCAGGCAAAAGTCAATGAATCGGGTGTGAAACGTCATCTTGACGTGGCCCGTCGTAAAGAGATACTTCTCGGCACCAACCAATATCCTAATTTCAACGAGAAAGCTCTCGACAAAGTTTCGGAAACATGCGGCTGCAAGTGCGGTTGCCATGACGGGGAAGCTAAAGACGGCGCCGTAGAATGGCTCAACTTCGACCGCGCCGCAAGCCAGTTCGAACAGCTTCGTCTCGACACTGAACGCTCATCGCATCGTCCGAAAGTGTTCATGCTCACAATCGGTAATCTGGCAATGCGTCTCGCACGCGCCCAGTTCTCATCCAACTTCTTCGGTTGCGCAGGATATGAGATTATCGACAATATAGGTTTCAACAGTGTCAAAGAGGGTGTAGACTCCGCTATCGAGAAGGGTGCTGATGTAGTGGTGCTCTGCTCGAGCGACGACGAATATGCAGAATTCGCTCCCGAGGCATACAAGGAACTTGCCAACCGCGCATTATTCGTGGTTGCCGGCGCTCCTGCATGCATGGACGACCTCAAGGCACAGGGTATAGAGAATTTTATCCATGTCAGAGTAAATGTGCTCGACACGCTTATCGGATTTAACGCTAAACTCCTCAAATAATCATGAGACCAAATTTTAAAGAAATAGATATTACCAAGATAACGGCTCCCGCGAGCCGCAAGGCTGTATCCGGCGAAGAATGGATGACGGCCGAGCTTATTCCGGTAAAACCGGTTTATACCAAAGAGGATCTCGAGGGGATGGAGCATCTCGATTTCGTATCCGGTATTCCTCCTTTCCTTCGTGGCCCGTACAGCGCGATGTATCCTCTTCGCCCCTGGACAATCCGTCAGTATGCCGGATTCTCCACGGCAGCCGAGTCTAACGCTTTCTATCGCCGCAACCTCGCTTCCGGTCAGAAAGGACTCTCTGTGGCATTCGACCTTCCGACCCACCGCGGATATGACGCAGACCACGAGCGCGTTGTCGGCGATGTGGGTAAAGCAGGCGTTTCGATCTGCTCACTCGAGGATATGAAGGTGCTTTTCGACGGAATTCCATTGAACAAGATGTCCGTTTCTATGACCATGAACGGCGCTGTGCTTCCGGTGCTTGCATTCTATATCAACGCAGGTCTGGAGCAGGGAGCCAAGCTCGAAGAGATGGCCGGAACAATCCAGAACGACATCCTCAAAGAGTTCATGGTGCGCAACACCTATATTTACCCGCCGGCATTCTCGATGAAGATCATCGCCGATATCTTCGAATATACATCGAAGAACATGCCTAAGTTCAACTCGATCTCCATCTCCGGCTACCACATGCAGGAGGCAGGCGCAACCGCCGACATCGAGCTGGCATATACCCTTGCCGACGGTCTTGAGTATCTTCGTGCCGGTGTCAACGCAGGCATGGATATCGACTCGTTCGCTCCGCGTCTTTCTTTCTTCTGGGGTATTTCGATGAATTATTTCATGGAAATCGCCAAGATGCGTGCCGCACGTATGCTCTGGGCAAAGATCGTGAAGCAGTTCAACCCGAAGAATCCGAAATCACTCGCTCTCCGCACGCACTGCCAGACATCCGGTTGGTCGCTTACAGAGCAGGATCCTTTCAACAACGTCGGCCGTACCTGCGTGGAGGCCATGGGTGCTGTGCTCGGCCACACACAATCTCTTCATACCAACGCTCTTGACGAGGCTATCGCACTGCCTACTGACTTCTCCGCGCGTATCGCACGCAATACTCAGATCTACATCCAGGAAGAGACCTATGTCACCAAACAGGTTGATCCCTGGGGCGGCAGCTACTATGTCGAGTCGCTCACCAACGAGATCGCACACCGTGCATGGGAGCACATTCAGGAAATCGAGAAGCTCGGCGGCATGGCGAAAGCTATCGAGACAGGTCTTCCCAAACTGAGAATCGAGGAGGCTGCAGCCCGCACTCAGGCTCACATAGATTCCGGCAAGCAGACAATTGTCGGTATCAACAAATATCGTCTGGATCATGAAGATCCTATCGATATCCTCGAAGTGGACAACACTGAGGTTCGCAAGGAGCAGTGCGCACGTCTCGAAGAGCTAAGAAAGAACCGCGACGAGGCCGCTGTAAAAGAGGCTCTCGCCAAGATTACAGAAGCCGTGAAGGATCCCTCAAAGGGCAATCTTCTCGACCTCGCAGTAAAGGCTGCCGGTCTCAGGGCTTCGCTCGGCGAGATTTCCGACGCGTGCGAGGCTGTTGTCGGACGTTATAAGGCAGTAATCAAAACAATTTCCGGAGTGTATTCTAACGAAGAGAAGGGTGATCCCGAATTCGAGGAAGCCCGCAAGGCAGTTGAAGACTTCGCAAAACGCGAAGGTCGTCAGCCGCGTATCATGATTGCCAAGATGGGCCAGGACGGCCATGACCGTGGTGCCAAAGTTGTGGCTACAGGTTATGCCGACTGTGGTTTCGACGTTGATATGGGACCGTTGTTCCAGACCCCTGCCGAAGCTGCTCGTCAGGCTGTGGAGAACGATGTCCACATCCTCGGTGTATCCTCTCTCGCAGCAGGCCACAAGACTTTGATTCCTCAGGTGATCGAGGAGCTCAAGAAGCTCGGCCGCGAGGATATTCTGGTAACGGCCGGCGGTGTGATTCCCGCACAGGACTATGACTTCCTTTATAAGGCAGGAGTGGCAGCTATCTTCGGACCCGGCACACGCATTCCGAAGAGCGCTATAGAAATGATACGCCTCCTGAATGAGGACCGCGCTGAAGCTTGATAATTTATTCTTTCATATGATTATGGGAAGCGGCGGTCGTGAGGCCGCCGCTTCTTTCTTTTATAAACCGGATAACCATATTTGCTCTATAACCTTATATGAATGATAATCTTTACTCTATCGAAGACGATATAAATGATGATTATTCCGAGCGCAGCCGCTCGGAGAACGATGCCGAAACCGATACACTTTATTCGCTCGAGGAGTCTGATGAAGCCTCTATGAATGAATCGGCTGCCGCTCCGAGAGATGCGAGCGTTCTGAAAGAGATGGAGAATGAGGCAGAATCCTGGAACGGCGAGACGGGGAACGGGAAGTCGTTCAGCATAGCTCTATTGCTTAAAATTCTCGCGACTCCCGTTGAGGGATGGAAAGCGTTGAAACGCGGCCGCTTCAAGCCGGAGGCAGTGGCGTCGGCCTGTTTCTATCCGCTGGTGGCGATCGCTTCCTTATCGGAATTCACCGCTCTATTTTATGACGTGAATCTTACGCCGACATCCTTGCTTGTGCCTGCGATTGTGACATTCATCACCTTTTTCTTCGGCTATTTCACCGTGTTGCTCTGTGGCAATATTCTTCTGCCATCAAAGGAATCGCAGATGCTCCAGAAACCTTTCGGCAAGGAATTCGTGATGCTAAGTATCTCGACGCTCGCACTTTTTTATATAATATACCGGTTTTTTCCACTTCTTGGCCCGGTTCTTGTTTTTTTACCGTTGTGGACAATATATATAGTATTCAAAGGCGTTAAATTATTCAGAGTAGATAAAGAACTCGAGATCCGCGTAGGCGGAACTTTATCCTTCCTTATAGTAGGAGCTCCGTTATTATGGAACTGGCTGCTCAGTGAGTTTATGCCGGGAACATGATTGATCAGACAGGCATAAAGAAAGTATTATGAAAGCGGAACAGGTAAATATAAAGAATAAGAAAGCAAGATTCGATTATGAGATTTCCGATACGTATGTAGCGGGAATTGTTCTGACCGGAACCGAAATAAAATCCATCCGCGACGGGAAAGCGTCGCTGACAGATACCTATTGCGTTGTAGAACGCGGAGAGGTATGGGTGAAAGGGATGAATATTTCGGAATATTTCTATGGGTCGTATAATAACCATGTGGCGCGTCGCGACCGCAAGTTGCTTCTCAACAAGAAAGAGATAGCGAAGATTGCCAAACAGTCGGAAGACGCCGGTTTCACGATCGTGCCGATGAGGGTTTTCATCAACGACCGGGGTCTGGCAAAAATGCAGATCGGCATCGGACGAGGAAAGAAACAGTATGATAAGCGTCAGTCCATACGTGAACGGGAAGATAAACGGAATATGGACAGAATGTTCAAAAAATGAGAGCAAAAGGATTGAGGAAGCTTGAATTGCTCGCACCGGGCGCCGACAAACATGTGGCCAAGGAGGCCATATTGCATGGCGCGGACGCCGTTTATATGGGAGCTTCGAGCCATGGCGCACGCAAGAATGCGGCGAATTCTGTGGAAGATATTGCCGAAGTTGCCGCATTTGCCCATCTTTTCAGGGCTAAGGTTTATGTCACAGTCAATACGCTGGTTTACGATGATGAGATCGGGAAGGTAGAGAAACTTATCCGCAGTCTGTATGAGGCGGGAGTTGACGCACTGATCGTGCAGGACATGGGCATTCTGCGGATGAATATCCCTCCGATCGAACTGCATGCGAGCACACAGTGCGATATCCGTACGCCCGAAAAGGCAAAGTTTCTTGAAGCCGCCGGTTTTTCTCAGCTTGTGCTTGCCCGGGAGCTTTCTCTCGAAGAGATTATCGCAATAACTTCGGCAGTCAGCATTCCTGTGGAATGCTTCGTGCATGGCGCCTTATGCGTGAGCTATTCGGGCCGGTGCAGGGCAAGTTTCGTGAGCACGGGCCGAAGCGCCAACCGCGGAGAATGCGCCCAGATGTGCCGCTTGCCCTATAACCTGGAGGACGCTGCGGGCCGTGTGCTCCAAAGGAAAAGGTATCTTCTTTCTCTGAGAGATTTCAATGCATCGGCATGTCTCGGCGATCTTGTTGAGGCAGGCGCGTCTTCATTCAAGATAGAGGGAAGACTCAAGGATGCTTCCTATGTAAAAAACATTACAGCCTATTATCGCAGGCGTCTCGATGATATTATAGAATCCAATCCCGACAAATATTGCAGGGCTTCTGTCGGAACAAGTGAGATTTCATTCGTTCCTGACCCGGTGAAAAGTTTCAACCGCGGATTCACTGAATATTTCCTGCCCGGTCGCGACAACAGGAAAATGGCATCCATGTTCACTCCGAAATCTATGGGTGAGCCGATTATTGATTTGAAGGATCTCAACAATGGTGACGGCATAAGTTTTCTAAACAGGAATGGTGATTATGAAGGTATAAGGGTGAATAGAATAGAGAAAGGTCGGATTATAGGCGCCCGGCCGTTTACTCTGCCTGATAATGCCCGTATTTATCGTACGTTCGACCGCAAATGGCAGGCTGAGCTCGAAAAACCGACGGCATCGCGTCGAATCCGCATTGATATGACTGTTGACAATACGGGAGTGAGTGCTGTCGATGAACGTGGATTGAAAGTAAGGGTTCCATTGGAATATTCTCCGGAACCGGCAATTAAACCGATGGAGCCGGAAAAATATCTGGGGAAACTTGGCAACACCATCTATAAGTTCGGGGAATTTATCAATCATCTGGATAAATCGGTTTTCATACCGGCTTCTACACTCACATCCGCAAGGAGAGAACTGACGGATTTGCTCGATAAAGCAAACGAGGCAACATATAGATATGGGAAGCGCAGAGAAGAGGATAAGTCATATCCGTTTATGAGCAACATCGCATTGCCTGAAGATAACATCGCCAACCGACTTGCCGAGAAATTCTATCGCGATCATGGAGTGTCGGAAATTGAGCGGGCCATGGAGACTGGCGTATGTCGTCCGGATGACAATGTTGTGATGACGACCCGTTATTGTCTTCGTCGCGAGCTTGGATTATGTCTTAAACAAAACAGAGGCTCCAAGACAAACGGTGTCAGGGAACCTCTGTATATATCGTCGGGCAAGCATCGGTTCAGACTGGCTTTTGACTGCCGCCGGTGTGAGATGCAGGTATTGCGTCAGTGACTGAGTCGGTCGGCAAAGAGTCGACCGGTTCTGTTTTAGCGTAGGCCTTCAGCAATGAATCTTTCAGGTTGACAAACCTGACGATGAGCGAAGTCAGTGTGTCGTTTTCCCCTTCGGTCATTTCCGTGTCGGTTCCCGCCGGATATTCATAGTTGAGGCGCGTCAATTCTTTGTCGTATCGCTCGGAAAGAGCGAGCAAAGTTGCCGTATCTTTGGCTGAGGAGATACTGTCGATATATTTGCGGGCCAAAGTGGCGCTTTTCTTAAACAAGTCTCGAGTCTGCTCCCGCTTGCTGTTGTCTTTTTTGTCGGCGCAAGAGATTGCCGACAAGATTATCATGGCTGAAATAGCCGCATACAATAATATTCTCATAATTAAATTATAATTCGAGGAAACGTCCGGTGTATGATTCCTTGCAGGCAGCTATCTGTTCAGGCGTCCCTTCGGCCACGACGCGGCCTCCTGCCTCGCCCCCTTCGGGACCTATGTCGATAACCCAGTCGGCGCTTTTGATCACATCCATATTATGCTCTATTATCAACACCGAATGCCCCTTTTCTATTAGCCTGTTGAGGGATTTCAGAAGCGTGGATATGTCGTGGAAATGAAGTCCGGTGGTAGGCTCATCGAAAATGAACAGAGTGCTCTCCTGAGATTCAAGGCTCATATAATAGGCGAGTTTCACGCGCTGATTCTCGCCTCCGGAGAGGGTGGAGGAGGATTGACCCAGTCTTATGTAACCGAGTCCGACATCCTGAAGAGGTTTTAGCCTCTTGATGATTCTTTTCTCCTGAGCCCCGCCGGTCTCAGACAGAAAGTCTATGGCCTGATTCACGGTCATCTCGAGGAAATCGTAAATGTTCTTTCCTCGATATTCCACATCGAGAACCTCTTGTTTGAACCGTTTGCCATGACACACGTCGCATTCCACGCGAATGTCAGCCATGAACTGCATCGGGATGGTGATTGTGCCTTCTCCCTTGCATTCCTCGCAACGTCCGCCATCGGTGTTGAAAGAGAAATGGGCCGGCGTGAAGCCCATCTGTTTCGAGAGCTGGGTGTCGGCAAAAAGGCGGCGAATCTCGTCGTAGGCTTTAAGATATGTTGCCGGATTGCTGCGTGAAGAAGTGCCGATGGGATTCTGGTCAACGAATTCAACGGCCTTGACGCTCTCAATGTCGCCTGAAATCCTGCGGTGGGTACCGGGTATATCCGAAGCTTCTCCGATCGCTCTCAAAAGGGATTTATAGAGAATCTCTCTTACGAGGGTCGATTTACCCGAACCGCTTACGCCGGATACTACCGTCATAACTCCAAGGGGGAATCTGACGTCGATATTCTTAAGATTGTTTTCGGCAGCCCCTTCGATTTGAATGAATTTCTTCCACGGGCGTCTGTGAACCGGAGTTGCTATCCTGCTTTTGCCACTGAGATAATCCACGGTGTGCGATACTCCGCAACCTTTCCCTTTGATTGCGTCATCGACTTTTCCCTGAAACACAACTTCTCCTCCGAGTCGTCCGGCATCGGGACCTATATCTATTATCTCGTCGGCAGCAAGCATTAATTCCTTGTCATGCTCTACAACAACGACAGTATTGCCTATCTGCTGAAGATGGCGGAGCACTCTGATAAGTCTTTCAGTGTCTCTCGAATGCAGACCTATACTCGGTTCGTCGAGGATATATAGGGAGCCGACAAGAGAACTGCCGAGCGATGTGGCGAGGTTGATGCGCTGGCTTTCCCCTCCCGAAAGGGTAGAGGAAAGTCGGTCCATGGTGAGGTAGCCGAGACCGACGTCGTTTAGGAAGCCGAGTCGCTGGGTGATCTCGGTAAGCAGGCGTTTTGCAATAGCCATCTCGGATTCTCCGAGCCGGAGATTGTTGAAAAATTCCGATAACTCGGATATCGGCATCTTAACAAGCTCCGTTATGGTATGACCGGCAATTTTTACATATTCCACATCTTTGCGCAGTCTTGAGCCGTGGCATTCGGGGCATGTGCTTTTGCCACGGTAGCGTGCTTTCAGAACGCGGTATTGCATCCGGTCCTGATTGCGGTCGATCCAGCGGAAGAAGCCGTCGATACCTTCCCAATGGCTGTTGCCATGCCATAGGAAGTCTTTCTGAGCTTCTGTCAGATCCATGTAAGGCTTATGTATCGGGAAATTGAAATGCGGAGCGATATGTATAAGCCGTTTCTTCCATTCGCTCATTTTATCGCCGCTCCAGCATTTCACGGCATTTTGATAGACGGAGAGCGTCTTGTTCGGAATCACAAGCTCTTCGCTGATTCCGAGCACTTTGCCAAATCCTTCGCAAACCGGACATGCGCCGAAGGGATTGTTGAAATTGAACATCAGATCGCTTGGCTCGCGAAATTCCATGCCGTCGGCTACGAAACGTTTGGAGAATGTGTATTCATGAGTTCCGTCTGTTCCCCATATCTTGATTATGCATTCATCATGACCTTCGTAGTAGGCGGTTTCCACCGAATCCGTGAGACGTGAAATCTCGTCTTTGTCGGATGAAACAGAAAGTCGGTCGATCAGGAGCCTGTAACCTTCGGGTGAAGCGGGAGTGCCCGACGCTCTGAGTTCACCGATATCGATGAAATTTCCATCCTTTTCGAGACGCGAATATCCCTCTTTAAGATAGATGTCGAGTTGCTGGTCGAATGTCCTGTTTTCAGGAACCCGGATGTCTGTGAGAACAGCGAGCCTTGTGCCTTCAGGATAGGAGAGTGCTGCTTTCACAATGTCTTCGATGCCATGCTTCTTTACCTCAAGTCCGCTCACGGGGGATATTGTGTGGCCTACACGGGCGAAAAGCATTCTAAGATAATCGTAGATTTCAGTGGCGGTTCCCACGGTGCTTCGCGGATTGCGTGTGTTCACTTTCTGCTCTATGGCAATCGCAGGTGGCAGCCCTTTTATGAAATCGCATTCAGGCTTTGACATACGTCCGAGAAACTGGCGCGCGTATGCCGAGAGACTTTCCACATAACGGCGTTGTCCCTCGGCATAAAGGGTGTCGAAAGCAAGCGACGACTTTCCGCTGCCGCTCACTCCCGTAACCACGATAAATTTATTAAGAGGGATGCTAAGGTCGATATTCTTAAGATTATTTACCCTTGCTCCCTTTATGGTGATTTTTTTATCTTCCATTATTCAAAAACAGATTCTTCGCTGTCGCATCAAATTATAATAACAAATATTGCGCCAAAATATCCGTTGGCCGTGACTTTTATAAAGATATGTATCTGCGGCTCTTGCACAAGTATTTCCAATTTCTTAAATTTGCAATGAAACGATATATTTGACCGGAAAGTGGAATGATTCTTAAGCCGGCATAAAGAAAAGTGTGATGAAACATATTGCTAACAGTCTTTTTATATCGGCAGGTATGCTGGTATTTACCAATGCACCTCAACTGAGTGCGAATAACTCCTCCAATTCAGGAGATAAGAAACGTCCTAACATTCTGTTTTGCGTGGCCGATGATGCCGGACATTTCAGCGCATACGGGCATAAATGGGTAACAACTCCCAATTTCGACAGCGTGGCGTCAAGAGGAATTCTTTTTGACAACGCCTTTACCTGCAATTCGAAGTCGGCGCCGTCGAGAGCCTGCATGATTACTGGGCGCAATTCATGGCAATTGGAGGAGGCGGCCAATCATTGGTGCGAGTTCCCTCAAAAATTTGTCTCTTTCCCGGAGGTGCTCAAAAAGGCCGGTTATCATACAGGATTCACAGGGAAGGGCTGGGGACCGGGCATTGCTAAAAATTCAGATGGCTCGAATCGACGCCTCACGGGCAAACCATACAACAAAATAAAGTGCGAACCGCCGACAAAAGAGATCTCGCCGATAGATTATGCTTCGAATTTCAAAGCCTTTCTCGCCGACCGGAAGGAGGGAGAGCCCTTCTGCTTCTGGTATGGTGCCAGAGAACCGCACAGAGGTTATGAATTCGGCTCGTCGATACGCAACGGGAGGCATCCGGAAGATATCGATTCCGTGCCCTCTTATTGGCCCGACAATGAGACTGTGCGCACGGATATGCTTGATTATGCTCTCGAGATAGAGCATTTCGACCGTCACCTTGGGGAGATACTTGCGGCTGTCGATTCTATAGGCGAGCTTGAAAATACGATTGTAATAGTTACCTCCGACCACGGAATGCCATTCCCAAGAGTGAAGGGACAGGATTATTATTATTCGAATCATATCCCTATGACCATTATGTGGGGAGATGGGTTGAGAAATCCCGGGAGAAGGGAGGAGGCGATGATAAGTGTTATAGATTTCGCGCCAACGATATTAGAAGTTGCGGGAGTTGATGGAGAGGCATCCGGGATGCTTCCGATCACCGGCCATAGCTTCAAGGATATAATTGAAGATAAGCGTGATGAATCCTTGAACCGCGATTATATGCTTATGGGAAAGGAACGACATGATGTAGGGCGTCCCGATGATCAAGGCTATCCGATTCGCGCTTTGCTGCGCGACGGTTTTCTATATATCCGCAACTATGAACCGGAGCGTTGGCCGGCGGGCAATCCGGAGACCGGTTATATGAATATAGATGGCAGTCCGACAAAGACAGAGATAATCAAATCGCGAATAAATCCGACGACCGCCAAATATTGGCAATTGTCGATGGGAAAGCGTGGCGAAGTGGAACTCTATGACATCAGCAAGGACCCTCTTTGTATAGTCAATCTTGCCGATAATCCGAATTATAGGGAGCTGATGGCGGCCATGGAAAAAGAGATGACCGAACGTTTGAAAGCGCAGGATGATCCCCGTATGCGAGGCGAGGGGAGGGTTTTCGATGAATATCCCAACATGTGCAAGTCAAGGATGTATTGGAATCGCGTGCGCGCCGGCGAGAACGTTCCCCACAGCTGGATCAACGACAGCGACTTCGACCCCGGCGCCGTCAGTGACAACCATTGATTACTATATTTTATCATTTTGTTAAAAATTTTAATTTTTTTTATACAAAATGTTTGGAATATTGTAAATATTGATTAATTTTGTTGTCAAATTCATTGATTATATTAATAAATTTTATATTTTTAATTTTTTAACCTTAATTATTATTATTATTATTATGAAAACTTTAAAATTTTCAAGTTTGGTTTTTGCTCTGATTGGAACATTATTTTGCTTTCTTTTGATTTCTTGTTCGGATGATGACAAAATTAAACATCCTGACAATGAACATTATGTGCAATTTTTTGAAGAATTCAATTCAAGCGTTCCTTCTATGCTTTCAGATAATCAAATTATTAAAGGGAATAAGACTCGTTCACATAATAATTGGGGACATGGGGGGCGTACTCCGAAAGATAGTATTATAATAATTGATGCAGAGATTCCTGTAGGAATGCCAGATATTGATTGGAGCAATATTAATACTTGTTTAGATTTGTTGGAATTGGTAAATACATATAATGCTTCATTGAATATCCATGTGCCAGAGGATTATGAAGTTGATGAAGGTGATGGAAATACAACCACTAATACTGCTTATTCAACATATACATTCGGAATGTCTAATAGTGATGCGCTTTCATCATTAAGTGTCCTTATATTGCAAAGCAGGGCTTATTTAAGAACTAAGAATATGACTGATGCAGATATTGATGCGATGATTTCTGAAAATAATGTTGATGAAGGTGCTTTAGTTGAATTGGCATTTTCTATGGCAGAGCAAGAAAAATACGAGTATGATAATAGAGAATCATTTTTTGCCCAATTAAATATGTCAGATTTTTTCTGTTTGAAGGCAAATGCTGCTATAGACTGGAGAAATGTTGGGAATTGTGCTTTACAGGTGCTTGGGGCACACGCTTTGTATGACCTGTATTCTATTCCTGTAGCAAGATGGACAATGTCTTTAGTGAAACAAGCATTTACAGTAATTGCCCAAAAATATATTGGAGCCGTAGGTGCCGTAATATCTGTTATTGAATTTTCTGTATGTGTTTTAAAGAAAGGTTAAATGAATTTATATGATTCTGGTAGATTTAAATAACCTTATAGATTTAGGTAATCCTACGCTTGTCCCGTTTTGGTATGTATTGTTTGCATTGGGGTCGCTTGCGCTTTTGGTAATTGGTGTGAGTCGTATAATTGTAGGCAAAAGGACAAATCGATTATCTATAATACGAATTGGAATTGCGGAAATATTTCTGTTCGCAATATTGATATTCATATTATGCGGATTGTATTTCTTGAAATGGGATAAAAATTTAGGAAATCCATCAATCTTTATTTGGGGAATGGCGGTCACTGTAGGACTTGTAGGTGTGCTTATACGTTATGGCAAGAATCTATATGTCGCCATTCACGGACATAGCAAGAAGGTAAAGAGAAAATGTGCGGTAGTGTTCAGCTATTGGGCAATAATCGCTATTCCCGTATTTATATGGGGTGGGCCACTCGATGCCTGGAGGGAGCTCTTCAATGTATTTTAAAACAAATAAACCGCGGATTTTGAATTTTCAAATTCCGCGGTTTATTCAGTGTCCAGGATGAGACTCGAACTCACACGGCCAAAACGGCCACTACCCCCTCAAAGTAGCGCGTCTACCAATTCCGCCACCTAGACATTAGGTTTGTATCAGATTGATGATGGAATCATCAATTGGAGCGAAAAACGGGACTCGAACCCGCGACCCCGACCTTGGCAAGGTCGTGCTCTACCAACTGAGCTATTTTCGCATTTGAAGTATGCGATACAAACCGTTATTTCATTGTTCGTTGAGCGAAAAACGGGACTCGAACCCGCGACCCCGACCTTGGCAAGGTCGTGCTCTACCAACTGAGCTATTTTCGCATTTGTTGGCTCGGGGTTCGTTGTTTTCCCGAATTGCGTTGCAAAGTTACAACCTTTTTTTGAACCATGCAAATTTTGCAATGAAAATTTTTGAAAAATTTGCATTTATTTTTTCCAGATCCATGCTTCGGAAAACGCCTTGCTGAACGCTGCAGAGTTTAACTCTCTGAGTAATTCTGCCTTATCGTTTCCGGCTTTTGCCGATACGCGATAAAGCGTTTTTGACGGAGCGATGCTCAATTTATATGTCGATTGATTGGCCTTCATAAAATTCTCGGCTTCTTTCTCAGTTTTAAAAGTTGCCACTATCAGAAAATATTCCGGTTCATCTACGGCTGTAGAATTTTCGAGTGGAGTATTCGAGGGAGCGCAAGAGATATTCTCAAGTTCATCCGCTTTTTTCGGTTCACTATTTTCAGCTTTGATTTCTGAAGTCTTCTTTACACTGCCATCCCTGACAATAGTTTCGGCTGCATTTACAATTTTCCCGACAGGCACTACGGAGGCACGATCTTCTTGTCGGTCTCCAGTGTAGGGAATAAATATGGAAAGAGCGACAACGGCCAAAAGTAAGAGAGAGGCCGCTACCTTTACAAATGTGCGGTTTACCCTGATATTGTAATAGCGGGAATCGTCATTTCTGCGAACAGATTTTTCAATATTGGCCGAAGCCTCGGCATCATTATTTGTGGGTTGCTCTCCCGGTGATTTTGTACGCACCGGGATGAACCCGAGTTCTCGACTTGAAGCTTCGGCATTTTTGAATGGGTGGAAAACCAGTCGTTCACCATCTACATTTATCGTGCCAATCCTGCCGACTGCTATCTCTCCATCGGAGTTCAATGTCTCCCGCAGGGCACGAATATCACGGGCGAGAAGTTCACGTGCATCGTGGAATGAAAGACGGTATTTTCTTGAATAGGAATTGACAAGCAGGCCGTCGTCCTGATTCACTTCGCGGTTGAAGCGTATTTCCGACATCATCGGAAACCATGTGTCGCTATCGCTATCGTAACGGGCTGCAGTGCGCGACTTGATGAACGCGCCAAATCCGGGCACGATTACGCAATCATGCCTTAAAAGCAGATACTCGATATGTAAGCTAATGATTTCCAATTTATTGTTTTGGTCTGCGCTCAAATGCACGCATGAAAACACAGGGAGAGGTTGCGTTGCATCCTTTTGCAAAGATACAAAAAATCGAGATGAAAAACAGAGTGTGAAATCAGTTTTTTATGACCGATGCTGGAAAATAGTTCTCAACCAGATGAGGGTCAGCTCCGTATTCCAATGCAATTTTTTTGTCGATTTCAGCCTGTTCGTTTTCATAGTTTTTTTTATGAATAACACCTCGGAGAAGGTATAGGTTGCCGTTTCTCGGATATCGTTTCAATGCGACAAGCAATTCCTCTTTGGCCTCGCGCAATTTATCATCTTCGATGAGCACCATTATCAGATAGAACCATGTGTCATCGTCTTTCTCCCGCTCGAGCGACTTGCGAAAGTATTCTATAGCCTTTGCAGAATTTCCGCGAGCGGCTTCGATTTTTCCGAGACCCTTGAAAGCTCCGGCATCATCCGGGTGAACCTTCTTGAGTCTCATAAAATCGCGTTCGGCCTCATCATATTTCCCCAAACCTATCAGCAAAGTGCCTCTCATACGCACCGGCCAAGCGAGAGTGGAATCTTTTTCGATAGCTTTATCGATATCCGACATAGCTTTTGATGTCTCGCCCATTTCAAGATATGTATAGGCGCGTCCGCAAAGCACTTTTGGAGATTCCGGGCGAGAGGCCAGCGCTATGTCGAATGCCTGTAACGCACCGTCGTAGTCTCCCAGACGCGTGCGAATATCTCCGAGGTTCGACCATAGGTGAAAATTCAGTTTATTGGCAGGCTTCAACTGCAAAGCGGCCACTGTTGCCCGTTCTGCGTCTGCCCAGCGTTCGCGTTTAATATAGTTGTCGGCTGAATCGACATATTCCATATAGGTCTGTGCATTTGCCCCGAACGATATGCACGCGGCAAACACTCCGCCCATTATCAGCCCGAGTCTATTCTTTCCCTTCATTCTTATAGAAACGGTCTTTTCCGCCATCGAGGAACTTCAGATAACCGGGCACGTCCTCTTTATAAACAAATGCCGGAGCAAGCGGGCGCGCTTCTTTGTCGACAATCACATGATACGGCTGCGCATTGGCGCCGAATTTGGTGCGCTGCAGATAACTCCATTTGTCGCCATAGGTGCGGAGAGTCCGTTCTTTGCCATCTTTCTCTTTTACTGTTATAGGTTGGGGAAGGGGCGTCTTGTCATCGACCATGAGAGTGACGAGCACAAAATCATTGTCGATTTTCGCCTTTACCGCAGGATCCGTCCAAACAGCCGCCTCCATCTTGCGGCAGTTCACGCAGCCGTAGCCCGAGAAATCGAGTAGAACCGGCTTGTCAAGCTTATTGCCGAGATTCATTCCCTCTTCGAAATCATCCACTTTCGCATGGACTCCTCCGTCGTAAAGATTGAAATCCTGAGTCGAAGCGGGCGGCGCGAACGCGCTGATGCTTTTGAGGGGAGCCCCCCACAATCCCGGAAGCATATAGACGGCAAACGCCAGAGAGATGCAGGCGAGCATAAAACGGGTTACGCCGATGCGCTCCACTTTCGAATCATGCGGGAAAGTGATTTTGCCAAGAAGATAGACTCCAAGCAGAGCGAAAATCACAATCCAGAGAGAGATGAACACCTCGCGGTCGAGAATACGCCAGCCATAGGCAAGATCGGCAACGGAGAGGAATTTGAGGGCGAGGGCAAGTTCCAGAAATCCGAGCACGACTTTTACCGTGTTCATCCAGCCGCCGCTCTTCGGAACTGATTTGAGCATAGTCGGGAACATGGCGAAGAGGGTGAACGGAAGGGCAAGAGCGAGCGAGAAACCGGCCATGCCCACAACAGGAGATACGAAATTGGAAGTGGAAGCCGCCTCTACGAGAAGGGTTCCGATGATCGGTCCGGTGCAGGAGAAAGATACCAATGCAAGCGTGAACGCCATGAAGAATATGCTAAGGTATCCGGTAGTGCTGTCGACTTTGGAATCCATCTTGTTGCTCCATGAAGAGGGGAGCGTAATCTCGAATCCCCCCATGAAGGAGATTGCGAAAATTACAAGAAGAATGAAAAACGCTATGTTGAAACCGGCGCTTGTGGCGAGCTCGTTGAGAGCCGACGCACCGAATATAGCAGTGACGATAATGCCGAGCAGGACATAGATCACGATGATAGATACTCCATAGGTTGCCGCTGCAGCAACAGATTTTCTCTTTGTCTTGTTCTGCTTCAGGAAGAAACTTACGGTCATCGGTATCATGGGCCATACGCATGGCGTCACAAGTGCTATGAGACCTCCGATGAAACCCGCAATGAAGATATACCATAAGCTCCTGCTCTGCTGTTCGGGCGCTTCGCTGAATACTTTCATCTCGGCTTCGACGTTGCGCCACCAGTTGTCGGCTTTCACGCCCGACAGATTTGCCGCGGGCATCATAAACGACTCGGAGGCCTGCAGTGAATCCGTCATGTCGACAAGCGACTGGAGTTCGCTCATTTCTTCAGCCGGAGCGACCGGAGTCAGGTCGGCATCGGCATTTTTTGATGCATCAGCAGATTTGGCATTGGCCGTTACGATTCCTTCACCATTGAAAGTATGGGAATCATAGACCTGATAACAGCCTTTGTCATCGCAAACCTGCCCCTGTATCTCAGCTTTTACAGAGAAATGTTTGTCGGTGGGAATAAGTTTCTGTGTGAATTTCACCGAGCCTTCGTAATAATGCTCATTGACTTCGAAGATGTCGTTATACGCTTTCTTGTAAGCTTTATTGGCGGTAATCGGGCCGTCGGCACGGCATCCCTTCATGTCGAGATGAATCACAAGGGCACCTGCACCCCCCTCGGGATTGTCGAGCGAATAAAGATGATATCCTCGGTCGATGTCGGCAGTTATCTCTATTGCCGGATTTGCTGTATTGTCACCGATAATTTTATAGGACCAGCCTACATGCTCGGCTGCGGCCGAGACAAGGGCAAACGTTGTCACGACTGATAAAATCAGTAAGTAGCGGTAGTTGATATTCTTCATCACAAAATTTTTGTAAATTTAGTAATAAAATTGTATATTTGCAATCATAGCAAACCTTAAACTAACCTTGTAATACAATTTACCATGAAAATCAAATATCTCCTTTTGGGAGATGAGGCATTTGCGTTAGGAGCCGTCAACGCCGGCTTATCAGGTGCCTATGCCTATCCGGGCACTCCCTCCACCGAGATTATGGAATTCGTCCAGTCGAATGCGACTGCAAAAGAACGGGGCATTCATTCCCATTGGTCTTCGAACGAGAAAACCGCCATGGAAGAGGCACTCGGAATGTCATACTGCGGAAAACGCGCCATTACCTCGATGAAACATGTGGGCCTGAACGTGGCTGCTGATCCGTTTGTAAACTCGGCAATGACAGGCGCCAACGGCGGATTGCTCGTTGTTGCCGCCGATGACCCCTCCATGCATTCATCGCAGAATGAACAGGACTCCCGGTTTTATGCCGATTTCGCAATGATTCCGGCTCTCGAACCTTCCAACCAGCAGGAAGCATACGATATGGCATCCTATGGTTTCGCACTGTCGGAGAAATTCCGCATTCCCGTTCTTGTCAGGTTTGTTACTCGCCTGAGTCATTCCCGCGCAGTGGTGGAAACCGAGGATATGCCTAAAGAGGAAAACGGACTGTCATATCCTGAAAATCCCAAGCAATGGGTACTTATGCCGGCTATTTCCAAACAGCGCAACCGCCGTCTTATCGCCGATTTCGACAATTTTGCAAAGGAATCGGAAGTGTCGCCGTTCAATAGCTATATCGAAGCTCCGCATCATGAGATCGGCATCATAGCGAGTGGTATCGCCTATAATTATCTGATGGAGGTATTCGGCGGAGAACTTCCTTTCCCCACTGTCAAGATAAGTCAATATCCACTCCCGATCAAACTTATAAGGCGTCTCTACAACTCCTGCGATTCTATCCTCATTCTCGAGGAGGGACAGCCTTTCATTGAAAAGAAGGTGAGAGGTATTCTCGAACTGGGTAAGCGTGTTTACGGCAAACTTACAGGTGAGGTTGTACGTGACGGTGAATTGACTCCCGATGAGGTGAAACGCACTATTTCGGAAATTGCACCCGGACAGTGCCCCGAAACCAAAGTAGACCGTCAGGCATCGACCACTGTAGTTAACCGGCCGCCGGCACTTTGTCAGGGTTGCGGACACAGAGATGTCTATTCGGCACTTAACGAGGCACTTGAAAGTTATGTCAATCCCAAAGTATTCGGAGACATAGGTTGCTATACACTCGGATTCCTGAAGCCTTTCAATGCAATAGACTCATGCGTTGATATGGGAGCTTCGATCACAATGGCCAAAGGAGCCGCCGATGCAGGTCAGCATCCGTCGGTAGCCATTATCGGAGACTCTACATTCACTCATAGCGGTATGACCGGTCTTCTCGATGCTGTCAACGAGAACACGCCGATGACGGTGATAATCTCCGATAACCTTACCACAGGTATGACCGGAGGTCAGGATTCGCAGGGAACCGGCAAACTTGAAGAGATTTGTCTCGGTATCGGAGTGGATCCGGAACATCTGAAAACCATCGACTCGCTTCCGAAAAATCATGACGAGATGGTCGCTCTATTCAAAAAGGAGATTGATTATGAAGGTCTGTCGGTGATCATTTCCAGAAGAGAATGCATTCAGACCGCAAGACGACATGCGTCGGCCAAGAAATGATGCGCGTGAATTTAATAACTAACCCACATTAGACTTTCCATGAAAAATGACATTATACTGGCGGGCATAGGCGGTCAGGGCATTCTGACAATCGCCACAATTCTCGGAGCCGCCGCATTGAAAGAGAATTTATATCTTAAGCAGGCCGAAGTTCACGGCATGAGCCAGCGTGGCGGCGATGTTCAGTCGAATCTGCGAATCAGCTCAGAGCCTATCCATTCTGATCTCATACCCCTCGGGGGGGCCGATATGGTGGTTTCTCTCGAACCGATGGAGGCACTGCGTTATGCGCATTATCTTTCGCCCGAAGGATGGATAATCACAAATACCAATCCTTTCGTGAACATGGATAATTATCCGGATGAAGAGAAAGTTATTAAGGAGCTCGAAGCTTCGGGCAATCTTGTTGCTTTCAATATGGATGAAGCTGCCAAAGAACTGTTGTCGCCCAGAAGTTCGAATATGATTCTACTTGGAGCCGCTTCTCCGTTCATTTCTATTGACAAAGAGAAAATAGAGGAAGAGATAGCCCGTTTCTTCAGCCGCAAGGGTGAAAAGATAATCGAGAGCAATATACGTTGTTTCCGCAAAGGAAGAGAGTTTACAGAAAACATTCTAAATCGCTGATACCATGTTTCCACTTGATATTGATAGAATGGAATCGGTTGTGAGAAGATTATCCATTATGGATCTCTCTTCGGCCACAATCCGACAGATTTGCGCACTTGCCGCCTCTCTTGAGAACGAGGCTCAGGAAAGAATGGTACATCTCGAAATCGGCAATCCCGGCCTTGATGCCGAAAATATAGGAGTAGAAGCTGAAATCGGTGCCCTCAGAAGAGGTGTGGCCAACAAATATCCCAATATTTCAGGAATTCCTGAACTGAAAAAAGCCGGAAAAGATTTTCTCAAAGCATTCATCGGTATAGACGTTCCGGAAAAGGGAATCGTGCCGACTGTCGGATCAATGCAGGGCAGCTTCACTCTGATGCTAATTCTGGCGCAACGTCTGAAAGGTAAAGATACAATGCTTTTTATCAATCCCGGTTTCCCGGCACAGAGGAATCAGGCGAAACTTCTGAACATCAAAGAGAAAGCATTCGATATCTATTCTTATAGAGGGAAAAAACTCGAGGAGAAACTCGAAAGCATACTGAAAGAGGGGAACATCACGGGAATTATCTACAGTAATCCCAATAATCCGGCATGGACGAATCTTACGGAGGAAGAGCTTGAGATAATAGGACGTCTTGCAACCAAATATGACGTCATCGTTCTTGAAGATCTTGCCTATATGGGTATGGACTTCCGCACGGACATCAGCCGGCCGTTTGAGCCGCCATATCTGCCGACTGTGGCGAGATATACAGATAATTATATTTTGATGCTTTCCGGATCCAAGATCTTCAGCTATGCAGGACAGCGTATCGCTGTGGTATGCATGAGCGAAAAGGTTTATGACCGCAGATATGAGTTCTTTGAGAAATTCTATGAGATGCCCGCTTTCGGCGACGCTTATATTTTCGGTGTGCTCTATTGTTCATCCTCCGGGACATCCCATTCGGCACAGTTTGCCCTTGCTTCAATGATGGAGGCGGCAGTGAAGGGTGAACTCAACTTTGTGGAGCATTGCCACAGTTATGCCGACAAGGCCGAGAAAGCAAAGGAGATTTTCCTGAAAAACGGTTTCCATATAGTTTATGAACTTGACGGGGAACGTCCTATTGCCGACGGCTTTTTCTTCACCATCGGATACAAAGATATGGATACGCTCACACTCTTGCGCGAAATGCTTCGTCATGGAGTGGCTTCAATTCCTTTGTCGAGCACAGGCAGCGAACGCAATGGCGTGAGGATCTGCGTATCGATGATCAAGGATGAGAAAGATTTCGCTCTTCTTGACAAATACCTGCAGCAGTTCAATTCCGAACATTCTTAGAGTATGAATGATTCAATAAAATATGTGAGTGCCGAAGAGGCTGTGAAACTCATCGAAAGCGGTGACCATGTTTATATACAGGGTTCCACTTCATTGCCGGAAACATTGGTAGAGGCTCTTGCCGCGCGTGGAAATGAACTCAGAGGAGTCACGATATATTCGGGATTCGCAGTTGCAAGACGCCGTTCTCCGCTCTGTCGTCCGGAATATAAGGATTCCTTCCTTATAGATTCATTTTTTGTGTCGAATGCTTTCCGCGACTGGATTGCCGAGGGATACGGGACGATGACACCGAGATTTCTCGGGGAAGTCCCGGATTTGTTCCGTGACGGGACATGCCGCGTTGACGTGGCTCTGATTAACTGTTCTTTGCCCAATGAGGATGGCCTCGTGAGTTTCGGAGTATCGGCGGATCTTGCTGTTGGGGCTGTTGAATGCGCTGATAGAGTGATCGCTCAGATCAATCCCCATGTCCCGTTCACTCCCGGCGACGCTACTATCCATCTGTCGCAATTGAGCGCGGCTGTGGAAGTGGACGATCCACTTGTTGAGGTTCCAACAGCCGTGCCGACCGATGCTGAGATAAATATCGGCCGGAGCATTGCGGAGCTGATTCCCGATGGTGCGACGCTACAGATCGGAGTCGGAGGAATCCCCAATGCAGTGATTCGTGCTTTGAAGGACCATCGTCATCTGGGTCTTCATACGGAAGCCATGACCGACGGTGTGCTCCCTCTTCTGGAAAGCGGCGTAATCGATAATTCGATGAAAAAAGTGCTGCCCGGGCTATCGGTGGCCTCGCTGGCTTTGGGTTCCCGCAAATTATATGATTTTCTCGACAAGAATGACAGCGTGGTGTTCAAAGATGTGGCATGGACCAATAATCCCTACACAATCGCACAGAATCCCAAGGTTATGTCGATAAACTCATGTCTCGAGATTGATCTGACCGGTCAGGTTTGTGCCGATTCGATCGGAAAAAAGATCTATTCCGGTGTCGGCGGTCAGCATGACTTCGTGTTCGGTTCGTCCAAAAGCGAAGGAGGGTTATCATTCCTTGCGATGCTTTCCAAAACTTCCAAAGGCGGCAACAAAATCAAGCCCGTACTTACGGAAGGGGCAGGAGTCGTGACGACCCGTTTCCAGACAAATTATGTAGTGACAGAGTATGGAGCGGTGAATCTAAGAGGAAAGAATCTGGCCGAAAGAGCGAAACTGATGATATCGATAGCTGCGCCTGAATTCCGTGAAGAGCTTGATCGAGAGGCTTATGAAAGATTCGGTTACGCATACAGGCGGATCCGATGAAACATAATGTTGTTTAAATTGTTAATTATTTTGAAAAGTCAATGGATTGTCAACCCGACATTCCGGCTAAATTCAAAACTATCGACAATGAAAAACAAGATTCTTGACGCAGTAAAAAATGCACTGCGAGGTCTGGGTGGCTACGGCCGTCCTCAGTTACAGCCTGTTCCGGTGAGGGTCGGAAAATGACCAGCCGGGACAGGCTGATGACTACAGTGCAATACGGTCAGGGTATATACGTTTTGTGTATAGGCCTGAATTTGAAACAGGAGGTTAGAAAAGATGATGAAAGGTCATGATCACAGAATTTCTCTAAAGGAAGAACTTACAGCCCAAAACACGCCGGCCGTAAGGATGATTCGCCGTGCTGTTATAATAGGCTGTATTGTCAATGTCTTTCTTACCGGAATCAAGCTTGGGTTCGGATATTTCGGACACAGTGATGCTCTTTGGGCTGATGGTTTCCATTCACTGGGCGATGCATGTTCAGATCTCGTGATGCTTGTGTTTGTCGGGTTATCGTTCCATAAACCCGGAAGCGGTTTCGCTTATGGATATGGTAAGTTCGAGACTCTTGCGTCTATTCTTATTTCCTGCGTTTTGCTTTATTTCTCCATCACGATTTTTGCAAATGGAGTTGATAGGATAATATCTTATACTCAAGGAGAGATTCTTCCGCATCCCGACGGATGGACTATAGTTGCCATAGTGATTGCGATGTTTGCAAAAGAAGGGCTGTTCAGATTTTATAAAAGTGTCGGCAAACGCACGAGGAGTCAGGCGATGCTTTCGAGTGCATGGCACCACAGGGCAGACGCTTTATCTTCCATAGCTACGCTTGTCGGTGTGACTTTAGCTCATTTTGGAGGTGACAGTCTCAGAATTTTCGACCCCTGTGTGTCGCTCCTCATAGCAGTTATGATTTTCGTTGCCGCGGTGCGACTTATTGTCCCTGCATTCCTTGAACTTATGGATGTTTCAGCGCCCGCTTCCGTAAGGCGCGAAGCTCGGGAAACCATTGATTCCACTCACGGTGTGGAATCGATAATAGAGTTGAAGAGCCGTAAGAGCGGCCCATTCTATATATTCGATATAAAAATAGGTGTCCGATCCGGCATTTCTGTAGATGACGGATATAAGATAGCTGAAGATGTCAGAAAGAGACTTATAGAAAGATTCGGCTCTAATATCCTTATCGGTATCTCCACACTACCCGATAATCAAGGCCCCGTTTTAAGGCCCCGTTCCTAAATTTTCACAACGCTTTACAAAAATCAGCAGGCGGCATCCATCATTAAAGCCGCCTGCTGATTTTTTGATATGGAGAGCCACAAATAAGCTTATTTTATTTTGAATGGCACTGATGAAACGTAAACTTTAAAATCCTTTATAGCTCCAGGCGCTCCGCTTTCCATTCTGGGAAGATATTGGATGGCTTTGAGAGTTTGCTCGGAACCGAGATCTATAACCACCGAATGTGGGAATGGAGTTTTCCTCACTGTGCTCCAGTAGGTTGATTCCTGCAGGTCGAAAATCTTGTCGGCTGACCTGTTCACTCCTTCAACATCTTCGCTGTCGGCATAATCCACAATCCAGGGTTCGCGTGAAATGCGTTCGCCATCTGTGTTGACCAGATAAAGTTCGGCAATCGCCGCCTTATCTTTTCCGTCATGGGAGTTTTCGGCTACGATGCAGACATAGCGGCCTTTTGCCGGAGCGTTGAATTCCACTTCTTTCCATCCGTTACCTGCGGGGAAAGAGGCGGAAAGCACAGGAACTTCACCCGATAGGTTCAAGCTTTCACCCGCCTTGCGGTGAGTGAGCGGTTTTTTTACCTGAAGCTTATCGAGCTCGGGAGCGTCGCTTCCGAAACTTGCGGCATCTTTGGGACCGACAACATCAAAAACGATAATTTCATTTTCTCCCTTTTTAAGCCACGCACCCGGAACATATAGAGTCTGCTGAGGTCCTATTTCCCAGATGCGGCCGATCCCGTGTCCGTTTACGTAGACGAGGCCCTTTCCCCAAGTCTCGAAATTGAGGAAAGTATCAGCGGGTTTGCCTACTTTGAACGTCCCTTTGTAAACTCCAACGGGAAGACGTCCGGATTCATTTTTCGAAGCGGAGGCAATAGGCTGGAATGCCATCTGAGTATATGTGTCGTATTCATCCTCTATATTGAATACTTTCCAGTTTTTGAGTTCGCAGGTGAACGGGTATCCGTCGCGATCCTCGGTAACTGTCACTTTTTCCGTGATTCCCTTGAAATCTTTGATGGCGCGTCCGAAATTAATGCGGCCCATTGCCTCTACAAGTATGTCGAGAACGGCTCCTTTTCTGCATTCGGGAAGAGCAAGCTGTTTCTCACCGTTCCTTCGGTCGATTTTACCGATGTATTTCCCATCGACGAATATCTGAGCATAGTCGTGGGCATCCTTAACTGTCAGAACACTCCCCTTTGTGAGAGCGGGGAGAGATGTACGATAGAGGATACTTCCGAATCCCTGATCGTATTCCTCCATAGTCTTAATTTCGATATCTGATTTCGGATTTCCAAGATTATCGAATAGGGGAGCGTATTCAGTGAATGCGAACGGGCGGATCTTGGCGGTCTTGATGGGCGCCGGTACCGGAGCCTGCTTGCCGTCGGAATATTTTGCAAGCGCTTTTCTCAGTTCCCAGTATTTAGGAGTAGGAGCGCCCTGCTCGTTGATAGGGGCATCATAGTCATAGGATGTGACATCGGGAGCGAAACCGGGTGAGTTGGCACCTGCCCAATGGCTCCAGTTTGTGCCTCCGTGAGTCATATAGAGGCTGAAGGAAATACCCTTGTCGAGCATCTCTTCAATACCCGCTATCATATCCGCGGCAGGTCTTGTCTCATGGTTTGCACCCCATTTGTCGAACCATCCGCTCCAGAATTCCGAACACATCAGCGGACTTTCAGGACGCAACTCCTTAAGACGGCGGAATTGATCGTCGATATTCGCTCCGGTTCCGAAATTCATTGTCCAGATAAGGTCGTCAAGTCCGTTTTTCTCAAAATTAGAAGCCCAGTCGCATTGGAAAAGCGTGACTTTATCGCCGAAATTGCGGCGTAACATGTCGCGTATGTTTGCCACATAAGGCTTGTCTTCGCCATAGGAGCCATATTCATTTTCAACCTGAACCATTATGATGGGACCGCCGTTGGCTATGGTGAGGTCGGAAACCTGTTGGGCAACCGCTTTCTGAAACTTATCTACTCGTTCGAGGAAATATGGGTCGTTTTCTCTCAGGCGGATATCCTTTTTCTTCAACAGCCACCAGGGAAGACCTCCCATTTCCCATTCGGCGCACACATAAGGGCCGGGGCGAAGGATAACCTTCATGCCGTTTTTGTCGCAGAGCTTGATAAACTCGCGCAAATCATTCTGTCCCGTGAAATCGAATTGATCCTCTTTCGGCTCATGTGAGTTCCAGAAAGTGTAAAGACAGATTGTGTTCATGCCGAGAGCCTTGCTCATCTTGATGCGGTGTTCCCAATATTCTTTAGGAATGCGGGGATAATGCAACTCGGCCGCCCTCACCACAAAGGGCTCGCCATCGAGAAGGAAAGTTCCTTTGCCCGCTGTGAAACTGTGTTTGGTAACTTCTTTCGATCCTGTATCGGTTGCCGCCGATGTGTAGGCCGGCGCAACCAACAGCATTGAAAGAGCAATCAGAAAATTTTTCATGATTTTATAGATTCGAATTTATATTATTTTCCACGTACAAAATTAATCCAATTATTCAATTGGCATGAATTGAAAATTATCAAAAACCGAGCCTAATCGTTCAAAATCATCCTTTGTTGATAGGCAATCGGAAACTGAGACTCATTTTATCAAATAATATGTTGTAAAACATATAAATTTTGGTTTCATTGAGAATAATAAGTGTTAAATTTACACCCATTAATTTCGAGCAAATAAAATTCTATAGAATCTTTATATACAAAACCTGACATGAAACTCATATTTTATCCTGTAATGGCGCTGGCGGCCTTGTCGCTTGCGTCCTGCGGATCGGGAAAAGAAACGCAGCAGTTCACCAAATCGGGTCTTGACCCCAAAAACTTCGAGGCTGTTTTCAACGGAGATTCGACAAGACTGGTAACGCTTACCAATGCTTCGGGCATGGAAGTGTGCATAACAAATTTCGGCGGAAGAATCGTATCGATCTCCGTGCCCGACAAAGATGGCGTTTTTCAGGATGTGGTTCTCGGCTTCGACAGCGTACAGAGCTATTTCCCGGCAAACAACAAGACGGATTTCGGCGCTGCGATCGGCCGCTATGCCAACCGTATCAATCAGGGAAAATTCGTGCTTGACGGCGATACCATCCAGTTGCCTCGCAACAACTTCGGACATTGTCTGCACGGCGGCACGGAAATGGGAACACTCGGCTGGCAATATCGTGTTTATAAAGTTGAGGAATATAACGATTCCTCTCTTACAATCTCCATTGATTCGCCCGACGGCGACAACCAGTTCCCCGGAAATGTAAAGGCATTTGTTACGTATACTTTGCGCGGCGACAACTCGCTCCGCATAGATTACAAGGCAACGACCGACAAACCTACCATCATCAACATGACGAATCATTCCTATTTTAATTTGTCGGGAGATCCGGAGCTCAGCGTTCTTGATGAAAATGTCTGGATCAATGCATCCAACTATACCCCTGTGGACAGCACATTTATGACGACGGGGGAGATTGCGGGCGTGAAAGACACTCCGTTTGATTTCACTGTAGAGAAACTATTAGGTAAAGATATCACATCGGATTTCGTCCAGATAAAGTATGGCAACGGTTATGACCATAACTTTGTGCTGGATACGGACGGCGACCTCTCTAAACCGGCAGCGCGCGTATCCGATCCCCGTTCGGGTATCGTACTCGAAGTATTCACAAATGAGCCGGGAATCCAGTTCTATACAGGCAACTTCCTTGACGGCACCGTAAAGGGTAAGAAAGCAAAAATCTATAATCAGCGTCACGGACTCTGCCTCGAGACGCAGAAATATCCCGATACTCCCAATAAACCTCAGTGGCCAGGCTGCGTGCTTCGTCCGGGAGAGGAATACAACAGCACGTGCATTTTCAAATTTTCCACAAAATAACCTTAAAACTGACTAACATCAAGAAACTATGGGTGCATTGGATTGGGTTGTTATAGGTCTTTTCGCCTTAGCCCTCATTCTCATCATTCTCTGGGTATCTCGCCAGAAACAGAACACCGCTTCCGATTATTTTCTCGGGGGCAAAGACGCGACATGGATTGCGATAGGCGCGTCGATATTCGCATCAAATATCGGATCTGAGCATCTGATCGGACTTGCCGGCTCGGGTGCCTCAAGCGGTATGGCAATGGCCCACTGGGAAATCCAGGGGTGGATGATCCTTATTTTGGGATGGGTCTTCGTGCCGTTTTACACAAGGTCGATGGTATATACAATGCCTGAGTTCCTCGAACGCCGTTATAACGGTGCATCGCGCACGATTCTCTCTCTTATCTCACTTATCAGCTATGTGCTCACCAAGGTGGCCGTTACCGTTTATGCCGGAGGCCTGGTTTTCCAGCAGGTATTCGGAATAGACACTCTCTGGGGCATCGACTTCTTCTGGATAGCCGCTATCGGTCTTGTTGTGATTACAGCAATATATACCGTGCTCGGAGGTATGAAATCGGTGTTGTATACATCTGTACTCCAGACGCCTATTCTTCTTCTCGGTTCGCTTATAATCCTTGTACTGGGATTGAGGGAACTCGGCGGATGGGACGAGATGATGCGTGTCTGCTCTGCTGTTGAAGTGAATGATTACGGAGATACGATGACAAACCTTATCCGCAGCAATTCCGATTCCGACTTCCCGTGGCTCGGTGCTCTCATCGGCTCCTCCATTATCGGATTCTGGTACTGGTGTACCGACCAGTTCATCGTGCAGCGCGTTCTCTCTGGCAAGGACGAGAAACAAAGCCGCCGAGGAACAATTTTCGGTGCTTATCTCAAGCTCCTCCCCGTGTTCCTGTTCCTCATTCCGGGTATGATAGCTTTCGCGCTCAATCACGAAGGTATTGTGGTTAATGGTGAGGTGTTCCGCCTTTCGGAGCCCGACGCCGCTTTCCCGACACTTGTCGCCAAACTGCTTCCTGCCGGTGTGAAAGGTCTTATTGTCTGCGGTATTCTTGCTGCACTGATGTCATCGCTTGCATCTCTCTTCAACTCATCCTCCGCGTTGTTCACCATCGACTTCTACCAGCGTTATCATCCGAAGACAGCTCCCAAGAAACTTGTACGCATCGGACAGGTAGCCACGGTGGTTATCGTACTTCTCGGAATTCTCTGGATTCCCGTGATGCGTTCGATGGGAGATGTTTTGTATACTTATCTTCAGGAAGTTCAGTCCGTGCTTGCTCCGGGAATTGCAGCCGCATTCCTTATGGGTATTGTCTGGAAACGCACATCCGCACAGGGCGGTATGTGGGGCCTGATCGCAGGTCTTGCCATCGGTCTCACTCGTCTGAGTGCCAAAATCTGGTATGACTTCAACCCGGTGGCCGGCGACCACTCATGGTTCCAGTATATGTTCTACGACTGCAACTGGCTCTTCTTCTGCGGCTGGATGCTTCTGTTCTGTCTTGCTGTGGTATTCGTGGTTTCGCTCTTTACCAAAGCTCCCGATCAGAAAAAGATTCAGGGCCTTGTGTTCGGAACTTCTACTCCCGAGCAGCGCCTTGCAACCCGGCAGAGCTGGAATGCCTGGGATATCATAAATTCGATAATAATCCTTGGTATAACCGTGGCCTTCTACATTTATTTCTGGTGATAAATATTATTGAGAAATGACAGCAGACACTTCAAACCATCAGAAGAACTATTACGAATCTCACGACCGACTGTTCGTGAGTGTGGACTGCATAGTCTTCGGATTGAACGGTAATGAATTGCAGTTGCTGCTGATAAAGCGTGATTTTGAACCCCACAAAGGGCAATTATCGCTCATGGGCGGATTCGTCAAGGCCGATGAAAGCGTCGACGATGCTGCGCGGCGGGTTTTGAAGGATCTCACCGGTCTCGAAGGTGTCTACATGAATCAGGTAGGCACTTTCGGAGAGGTCGAAAGAGATCCCGGCCAACGAGTGGTCAGTGTGGCTTATTCGGCATTGCTGAATTTTCCAGATATTGACCATGAGACAGTTCGTGCACATAACGCACAATGGGTAAGCATCGATGAAATACCCAAGTTATGTTTCGATCACAACAAAATGATTGAAAAGGCAATTGTCAAACTCGGTCAGAAATTCAGGGTGGAACCTCTTGTGTTCAATCTTCTCCCCGATCGGTTCACTCTTACGCAATTGCAGCAACTCTACGAGGTGATGCTCGGAACGAAAATTGATAAACGCAATTTCCGCCGTCGAGCGCTTGAAAACAGTTGTATTGTACCGACCGATATGGTCGATAAGCATAATTCCCGTCGCGGAGCACGTCTTTATGTCTATTCTCCGGAAGAATCAAAAAATGAACATTTTAAAATTTAGACACCGTTCGTTAAAGTCATAAATATGCTTGATGAATTAAAAGAGAAAGTATTCAAGGCCAACCTTGACCTTGTGAAACATGGCCTTGTGATATTCACGTGGGGAAATGTCTCGGGCATCGACCGCGAGAAGGGACTTGTTGTTATCAAGCCCAGCGGCGTGAGCTATGATGAGATGAAAGCCGATGATATGGTTGTTGTTGATCTTGCCACAGGCAAGGTTGTGGAAGGAAGTCTTCGTCCTTCGTCCGATACGCCGACACATCTTGCCCTTTACCGCGCATGGCCTGAAATAGGGGGAGTGGTTCATACCCATTCAACGTATGCAACAGCATGGGCACAGGCGGGGAAGGGGATTCCCAATATCGGAACTACACATGCCGACTATTTTCATGAGGCGATTCCCTGCACACGCGATATGACCGAGGCCGAGGTTAAGGGGGACTATGAACTTGAGACCGGCAATGTCATTGTGGAAAGATTTAGCGGAATAAATCCTGTCCATACTCCGGGGGTACTTGTAAAAAACCACGGACCATTCTCATGGGGTACAAGTCCTGCGGATGCCGTGCATAACGCGGTGGTTATGGAGCAGGTGGCAAAAATGGCTCATATAGCTTTTCTCGTCAATCCGGATCTGACTATGAATCCGTTTCTTGTGGAGAAACATTTCTCGCGCAAGCATGGGCCCAATGCTTATTACGGACAGAAGAAATAGTGTATATAGGGAAAACTATCAAATTACGAATAACATTAAAATAAATGACCATGAATATTTTTGATCAATATGAAATCTGGTGGGTAACCGGCGCCCAGCTTCTTTACGGAGGCGATGCCGTTGTGAAAGTTGACTCTCATTCCAAAGAGATGGTAGAAGGCCTTAACAAATCCGGTTTACTGCCGGTTAAGGTTGTTTACAAAGGGACAGCAAATTCTTCAAAAGAGGTGAGCGACATTATGAAAGCCGCCAACAATGATTCCCGTTGCGCCGGCATCATTACCTGGATGCACACTTTCTCACCCGCCAAGATGTGGATTCACGGTCTGCAGCAGCTCAAAAAGCCGCTTCTGCATTTCCATACGCAGTATAATGCCGAGATCCCATGGAATGAAATCGATATGGATTTCATGAACCTGAACCAGAGCGCACATGGCGACCGCGAGTTCGGGCATATCTGCACACGCATGAGAATTCGCCGCAAAGTAGTGGTAGGTCATTGGACGGATCCCGAAGTGCTTGCCAAGATCGCTGTCTGGGAGCGTGTTGCCGTGGCATGGGCTGATGCTCAGGATATGCTTATCATCCGTTTTGGCGACCAGATGAACAACGTGGCTGTCACCGACGGCGACAAAGTAGAGGCCGAACAGCGTCTCGGCTATCATGTGGATTATTGCCCGGTAAGCGAACTGATGGAATATCATAAGAAAGTGGAGGAATCCGCGATCGACGAACTTACAAAAGAATATTTCTCGCTTTATCCGCACGATGCATCGCTCGAAGATAAAAGCGGAGAAGGTTACAAATCAGTCAGGAATGCAGCTCACGCAGAGCTTACTCTGCGTGCCGTTCTCAAAGCTAAAGGCGCCAAAGGTTTCACAACCAATTTCGATGACCTTGGAACAGATGATATAAACGATCCGAAATTCGTTGGTTTTGATCAGATCCCCGGTCTCGCCTCCCAGCGTCTTATGGCCGAAGGCTATGGTTTCGGAGCCGAAGGCGATTGGAAATCGGCCGCTCTTTACCGCTCGGTATGGGTAATGTCGGAAGGTAAAGCATGTTCCTTCCTTGAAGACTATACTCTTAACTTCAACGGCAAAGAGAGTTCGATTCTTCAGGCACATATGCTCGAGGTATGTCCGCTGATAGCTGAGGAGAAACCGCGTCTTGAAGTGCATTTCCTCGGTATCGGTATTCGCAAAGCTCAGACCGCACGCCTTGTGTTCACATCACGTCCCGGAAACGGTGTGACTGCAACTGTAGTTGACCTTGGCAACCGTTTCCGTCTGATTGTAAACGACGTTGAGTGCGTAAAATCTAAACCGATGCCCAAACTCCCGGTAGCCTCTGCTCTCTGGAAACCGATGCCTGACTTTGAGATAGGAGCCGGCGCATGGATTCTGGCCGGAGGAACCCACCATTCATGTTTCTCCTACAATCTTTCAGCTGAATATTGGGAAGATTATGCAGAAATCGCAGGCATAGAGATGGCACACATCGACTGCAACACCACAATTCCGGAATTCAAGAATATGCTTCGCTGGAATGAGGTTTATTATATGCTCAACAAATCGCTTTGCTAAGACTCTGTTCCATAAAATTTCGGAGTCGTAGGGGTCGCTGGCTTGGAGCGTATTTTACCACTTGCTGAAAGGAGCATACCGAGGTATGTGACTGGAAGCAAGGGGCAAAAGACGCCCAAGGATGCGAGACAGAAGGTAATTTCTCAAATGCAGGCATTACCTGAAATGTTAAAATTTAGAGGATAAGGATATCTCAAATCCGGAATTCTTCTCAAGATTGAATTATTTTTGATAAAAAATTAACACAATAAAATACGTTTCCTTATTCGGGGAATTAAAGTTACCGTAAGCCCGGCGCTTTTCGGCATCTTTCGCGAGATCTCTTCGGTCACGATGCCCGCATCGCTCCCTCCGAGACTCGCAAAATCTGCGCAAAAATCGCCGCCCCTACGACCCCGAAGTTTTAAGGAACAGAGTCTAATATGGACGCTAAAGAAACAATCAAAGAGGGTAAAGCCGTGCTCGGAATCGAGCTCGGCTCTACCCGAATAAAGGCTGTGCTCATCGACCGGGATAACCGGCCGATAGCCCAGGGAGCCCATGAATGGGAAAACCAGCTTGTCGACAATCTCTGGACCTATAGCATCGATGCCATTTGGTCGGGGATTCAGGATTGCTATAGCGATCTCCGCAAATCAGTAAAAGAACAATATGGAATAGAGATCGAGACAGTAGCCTCGATAGGAGTGAGTGCGATGATGCACGGCTATATGCCGTTTGGCAAGGATGGCGAGATTCTCGTTCCTTTCCGCACATGGCGTAATACCAACACCGGCAAAGCTGCCGCGGAACTCTCCTCCCTTTTCGATTACAACATTCCCCTTCGCTGGAGCATATCCCATCTTTATCAGGCAATCCAGAACAAAGAGAAACACGTTGGTAAAATCGATTTCCTGACGACTCTCGCAGGATATATTCATTGGCAACTGACGGGTTGCAAGGTCCTCGGCATCGGAGATGCTTCGGGAATGCTGCCGGTTGATTCTTCCACCAAGAATTATTCGCAGCGTATGATCGATGCGTTCGATGAACTGGTTGCTCCTTACGGTTTTTCCTGGAAATTGACTGATATTCTTCCGAAGATTCTTCTCGCCGGCGAGGATGCCGGAACATTGACGTCCGAAGGCGCAAAGAAACTCGATGTTTCCGGAAATCTGCGTGCAGGCATACCGCTGTGTCCTCCGGAAGGAGATGCCGGCACAGGAATGGTGGCTACAAACGCAGTGAAACAACGCACGGGAAATGTATCGGCCGGCACCTCCTCCTTCTCCATGATTGTTGTTGAAAATGAACTGAGCAAACCCTACGAAGTGATTGATATGGTCACAACACCAGATGGCAGCCTTGTGGCCATGGTTCATTGCAACAACTGCACGTCGGATCTCAACGCGTGGGTTTCTATTTTCCGTGAGTTCCAGACTCTCATGGGCATGGAGACAGATATGAACGAACTCTATGGCCGACTTTACAATCATGCGCTTTCAGGCGATACTGATTGCGGTGGTTTGCTCTCTTACAATTATTTCTCCGGAGAACCGGTTACGGGCCTCGAAGAGGGAAGACCCTTGTGCGTAAGGACAGTCGGAGATAAGTTCAACTTGGCTAATTTCATGCGTGCACACCTTTTCGGGGCTGTCGCAGTGCTTAAAATCGGCAACGACATACTCTTCAAAGAGGAGAAGATCAAAGTCGATAGAATCACCGGCCACGGAGGATTCTTCAAAACCAAAGCTGTGGGGCAGCGTGTTCTTGCAGCCGCTCTTAATTCACCCATTTCCGTTATGGAAACGGCCGGAGAAGGCGGTGCATGGGGAATGGCATTGCTCGCGTCATATCTTGTGAATAATCCCGAGGAGAAGAATCTTCCCGATTATCTTGATCAGGTAGTTTTCGGAAACAATACCGGAAGCAGTATCTCACCCACAGCTGAGGAAGTCGAAGGCTTCAACCGCTATATTGAAACATACATAGCCGGACTGCCAATCGAGAAAGCTGCCGTGAAATATAAGAAATGATCTGATAAAAATAAACCGACTTTTTCAGCAGCGTACTCATTTCGATGAAATCTGTACGCCGCTATATTTTTGCCGAAACATCCGAAGAGGCTTTCGATGTAGTGGAAAGATTATTTGCGTAATATCTGAGATATTAGTAATTTTGCGATATGAAAACGAATGTAGCAGTATTTTTCGGAGGTCGCTCTGTAGAACATGAGATCTCCGTTATCTCGGCTTTGCAAGCCATCAATGCTTTCGACAAAGAGAAATACAACATAATTCCTGTATATATTTCTAAACAGGGAAGATGGTACACGGGAGAGAAGCTCCTCGAAATCCGCAATTACAGGGATATGAAGAAACTCACCGATGAATCGGAAGAGGTGTTCATGCGTCCCGAATTCGGCGATTATAATCTGTACAAAGCGAACACCGGAATGTTCTCGAAACGCAATCCGGTTGTAGCCGAATTGCATGTAGCGTTGCCGGTGCTTCACGGAACCAACGGAGAGGATGGAATCTTCGAAGGATTACTCGAAACCATCGGTATTCCGTTTGCCGGTTGCAACACTCTGTCGAGTGCCAACGGCATGGATAAGATCACAATGAAGATGATACTCCGCGAATCGGGAATCCCGGTTGTGGATTATGTCTGGTTCACCGATCACAACTGGCTTTCCGGAAAAGACGCTATAATCAAAGAAGTTGAGGAGAGGCTCGGATATCCGGTGATTGTTAAACCAGCCAATCTCGGGTCCAGTGTAGGAATCGGCAAGGCATCGAACCGCGACGAACTGATTTCGGCCATTGACAATGCAGAGAAATTCTCCCAGCGCATCATCGTGGAGCACATGATTGAAAATCTCAAGGAAATAAACTGCTCGGTGCTCGGAGATTGCGACGACCACCAGTCGTCGGTATGCGAAGAGCCGATCAAGACAGGAGATTTCCTCTCCTACGAAGATAAATATATGGGTGGCACTAAAACCACGGCCGGAATGCAGGCAAGCGACAAGCGTATACCCGCCGATCTCCCGGAAGAGATGAGCGAGAGGATCCGCAAGATGGCCGGCGACACTTTCCGTGTTCTTTCCTGTCATGGCGTTAGTCGCGTGGACGTGATGGTTGATGAAAAAGACAACAGCATATACGTGAATGAAATCAACACCATACCCGGATCGTTGTCGTTCTATCTCTGGGAAGCATCGGGTATAACTTTTACAAGCCTTATGGACAGGCTCATACAGTTAGCTCTCAAACGCAAACGCTCAATCGAAAAGAAAACTTTCACATACGATTCCAATATCTTTGCCATGGGTGGCGGAACAAAAGGCGCTAAAGGTGCCAAAGGCTCGAAATTCTGAATACGGGTCTATGGCAAATCAGGCAAAATAAGTATCAACAAGAAAATATAGAATTCATCAATAGGCGATATCTGACATGGGTAAAAAATTCAAGGAATATAGCAAGCAACTCAATCTTTCGGACATCAACAAAGAGATGCTCGAAATATGGGATGCCCATTCTCTATTCGAATCGAGTATGAAGGAGAGGGAAGGGTGCCCGACATTCGTGTTTTATGAGGGTCCGCCATCGGCCAACGGTATGCCCGGTATTCATCACGTAATGGCAAGAACCATCAAGGATATCATTTGTCGCTACAAGACAATGAAAGGCTTTCACGTGAAACGTAAAGCCGGATGGGACACGCACGGATTGCCTGTGGAGCTCGGCGTAGAGAAAACGCTCGGTATCACGAAGGAGGATATCGGAGTCAAGATTTCGGTTGATGAATATAACGCCGCCTGCCGTCGCGAAGTAATGAAATATACCCGCGAATGGACGGATCTCACCCACAAGATGGGTTATTGGGTTGATCTTGAAAATCCATATATCACCTATGATAACCGTTATATCGAATCAGTATGGTGGCTTCTCAAGGAGTTATATAAGAAAGGCTATCTCTACAAGGGATATACTATCCAGCCTTATTCTCCGGCAGCCGGTACGGGTCTTAGTTCACATGAGCTGAACCAGCCCGGATGCTACAGGGATGTGAAGGATCTGACAGCCACAGCCCTTTTCACTATCAAAGATCCGAAGCCCGAGATGGAAGGCTGGGGACGGCCCTGTTTCCTTGCATGGACAACAACACCGTGGACCCTTCCTTCGAACACAGCTCTCTGCGTCGGGCCGAAATTCGAATATGTCGCAGTTCGCACTTATAATCCATACACCGGGGATAAAATAACTGTGGTTATGGCATCCGCCCTTGTCAATTCATATCTCAAGAAGGAGGGCGAGGCAGCCGATATGGATTCCTACAAACCGGGCGACAAGATTGTGCCATATCGCATCGTGGGCCGTTATAACGGCACCGATCTCGTAGGAATGCATTATGCCCAGCTTATGCCGTGGGTGAAACCGACCGAACGTCTGAATGAGCATTCCGCGGAATACGTCAAGAAATTTGCCGAGGCACATCCTGAGAATGTTTATAAGGTGGGTGATGACTCATTTGTAGAGATAGCGGAAGCCGCCTTCCGGGTTATCCCGGGTGATTATGTCACGATTGATGACGGTACGGGAATTGTGCATATCGCTCCGACATTCGGTGCCGATGACGCCAAAGTAGCGAAAGCGGCCGATATCCCGCCGTTGTTCATGATCAATGACAAGGGAGAGACCCGCCCCATGGTGGATCTTCAGGGGAAATTCTATAAGATTTCGGATCTTGCTCCCGAATTTGTGGAGAAAAGTGTCAATGCAGATGAATATGCGCATCATGCAGGTGAATATGTGAAAAATGCGTACGACCCGCAGTTCAGCCCCGGCGGTAAATATGACGAGACTGCGGCTTCGAAAGCCGAGGATCTGAACGTAAGGCTTTGCATGGAGATGAAGCAGGCGGGTACTGCATTCCGCATGGAGAAGCATGTCCATAATTATCCTCATTGCTGGCGCACCGACAAGCCTGTGATCTATTATCCTCTCGACAGTTGGTTTATCCGTACGCCTCAGGCCCGTGAACGTCTTATTGAACTGAACGAAACTATCAAATGGAAGCCTGCTTCGACTGGCTCCGGAAGATTCGGAAAATGGCTTGAGAATGTTCAGGATTGGAACCTTTCCCGCAGCCGCTACTGGGGGACACCGCTTCCTATCTGGCGCACCGACGACGGCAAAGAAGAGATCTGCATAGGCTCCTATGAGGAACTCTGCAAACAGATCGATAACGCCGTAGAAGCCGGAGTGATGAACGAGAATCCTTTTAAAGCCAAAGGTTTTGTTCCGGGGGAGTTCTCAGCCGAAAATTATGACCGTATAGATATCCACCGTCCTTATGTGGATGATATCGTGCTTGTGTCGGAGAGTGGAAAACCAATGAAGAGGGAGACAGATCTTATAGACGTATGGTTCGATTCCGGCGCAATGCCCTATGCCCAGATTCATTATCCTTTTGAAAATAAGGAGCTGCTCGATTCGAAGGAAGTATATCCTGCGGATTTCATTGCCGAAGGCGTCGACCAGACTCGCGGATGGTTCTTTACTCTTCATGCCATTGCAGGCATGGTGTTTGATTCGGTTGCTTACAAGGCCGTTATTTCAAATGGTCTTGTGCTCGATAAGAATGGTAATAAAATGTCGAAACGTCTCGGCAACGCAATCGATCCATTTGGAAATATCGAGAAATTCGGAAGTGACCCTGTGAGATGGTACATGATTTCCAACTCTTCGCCATGGGATAATCTCAAATATGATGAAGAGGGGGTGGCCGAGGTGAGCCGCAAGCTTTTCTCGACACTTTACAACACATATAAATTCTTTGCGCTCTATGCGAATGTCGATGGATTTACGGGAGCTGAAAAGTCAGTGCCATTCAATGCAAGGCCTGAAATCGACCGGTGGATTCTGTCGTTGCTCAATAGTCTTGTCAAAGAAGTAGAGAGTGCTCTTGATGATTATGAACCGACAAAAGCGGCACGTGCTATCGACACATTCGTCAACGACAATCTCAGCAACTGGTATGTGCGTCTGAACAGGAAACGTTTCTGGGCCGGAGAGATGGATGCCGACAAGCTGTCGGCCTATCAGACTCTTTATGCATGTCTGAAAACAACGGCCCAGCTGATGGCTCCGTTCGCTCCATTCTACTCCGACAGACTTTATTCTGACTTAATGTCAACAGGTTCGGAGGGAGACGGATATGCTTCCGTACACCTGTCTGACTTTCCTGTAGCAGATGATGCTCTTATAGACTCTGATCTTGAGGATCGCATGAGCCTTGCCCAGATTATTACATCCAATGTGCTTGCTTTGCGCCGCAAGGTTAATCTGAAGGTGAGACAGCCGTTGCAGACATTACTGATTCCTGTAATGGATGATTCGCAGCGCAGAAGCATAGAACTGATCAAGAACATCATTCTTGACGAGGTGAATGTGAAGGAGCTTAAGATTGTTGACAATGAGCAGAGTGGTCTTGTGAAGAAAGTGAAAGCGGACTTCAAGAAACTCGGCCCGCGTTACGGCAAGATAATGAAAGCTCTGGGCAAAGCCATTACAGAAATGGGTCAGAAGGATATCGCCGAACTTGAGAAATCAGGCAAATATCAGTTTACGGAATTGCCCGAGTCTCCTGAAATCACCACCGAGGATGTTGAGATCATTCCTGAAGATATTCCCGGATGGCTCGTAACCAATGAAGGAAATGTGACGGTTGCACTTGATGTTACGCTTACCCCCGGACTCAAAAACGAGGGAATGGCTCGCGAACTTATCAACCGCATCCAGAACATTAGAAAAGCATCCGATTTCCAGATCACCGACAAAGTGAATGTTGAGCTTTCTGCAACCGATACGGTAAAAGGGGCCTTAAAGGAGTTTGGGAATTACATTGCCGGTCAGGTTCTCGCTGATACGATTGAGGCAGTAGAGACGGTGACAGGCGACAATGTTACCGAGCTTGATATCGATGGAGAGAAGATTCTTGCTAAAGTGACAAGAAAATGAATGTGACAGAGCAGAATTCTTATGAAATTAAAGCGAACAAGTCATCCGGCCTTTCGGCCGGGTGGCTTGCACTTATAATATGTGTAGCGGTAATTTTAGTGGACCAGATTTCCAAGTTCTGGATCAAAACCCACTTCTATATGGGAGAGGATTATGAGATAACGTCCTGGTTCCATATAAAATTCATAGAAAACAACGGGATGGCCTTCGGTCTTGAGTTATGGAATAAACTTGCACTTACTATTGGCCGCATTGTAGCTGTAGTATTGTTTGTGTGGTTCATAATCAAGGTGAAGGATATGAAGAATCTTCGCACGGGATTCATTGTCGCAATCGCGCTGATTACCGCCGGAGCGGCCGGAAACATCTTCGATTGCGTTTTCTACGGTCAGATCTTCAACAATCCGATGCCACCGGAGACAGCAGTCCTTTTTCCGCCTGACGGCGGTTATGCCGGATGGTTTGAAGGTAAGGTTGTCGACATGCTCTATTTTCCGTTTTTCGATTTTTTCTGGCCCGAGTGGGTGCCCGGGATAGGAGGAACATATTATGAATTTTTCGCTTACATTTTCAATATAGCGGATTCATCGATATGCATCGGTGTGTTCCTTCTGATACTTTTTTATTCAAAGGATGCCGCCACAGCATTCAAAAGCCTGAAATAAGTTTATTCCCATGTCGAAGGTCATAATATCAGTCTGTTTGATGTTTGCGTTTTTGCTTTCCGCATGCGATGACCGTCCCCAAGGCGTTGCCTCGGAAAGCGAGATGGTGAATATCATTGCGGATATGGAAGTTGCCGAAACTTATCTCAGAAGTCACAGCACATCCTACTATAACGACAGCATACGCGATAGTGCCGTGCGCTATGTGCTCAACCGTCATGGCATGACAAAGGCTGATTTTGACTCTACAATGAACTGGTATGGTCGAAATATCGACAAATATCAGGCATTGTTCGCGAAGGTAGATCAGGAACTGAACAGCAGGGCCAAGAAGGCGACAGGGAAATCGACCGACAACGTCAAGACAAACGATCTCTGGCCTTATTCGCGACATCTCTTCATATCAGAAAACTCTAATACCAACAGTCTGGTATTTTCAATCCCGGCTTCGGATCTGAAGAAGGGAGACAGACTTAACTGGAAATTGAGGCTTAATACGGGCATCACCGGCAATGTGATGTTCGGGGTCGAATACGACAACGGAACTTCCGGATATGTTTTCCAGGCTGCCGGCTCCTCAAAGAGGGTTGAAATGACTCTTCAGACTGATACGTCACTAATTGTGCGACGTATCTTCGGCAGCTTCAGGACCTCGCAGATGTCGGATATGCCTCTTTGGCTTGACAGTATCACTCTTGAAGCTGTTCCTTTCGACAGCACGCAATATTATCGGCGTAATATGCAGCGCTTTTACGTCGGTCCGAAACCTCTTCCCAAAACAGTATCAGAAGAGAAGGAAGATTCAGTTTCGATAGAATCTGTTTCAGCGGATTCAAGGGGCGCCGTTTCAGTCGCGTCTTCCGATGTCCAAGGGCTCAGCAAAGCTGCAGCGAAGAAAAACAGCAAGTTGAAATTGACTCAAGGCCGAGAGATGCACCTAAAAAACAAGACTAAATTACGGCCTGAATAATGTCTAAAATCATTCAGAATTGCGGGCAATCAGATAAAGGGATAAGATTGTTAAGCAATAAAACTCATATAAGAGATGCGAGAGGGGATGAAAAGATTCATCCCCTCTCGGTATTGGTTGTTTATGGAACGAGCCTCCGGACTATAAATGCTTTTGTGTCGGGCACTGATAATGTAGTTTATATATCGCGATATGAGTTAATCCGATTTGAGAATGAGACACCGGGCACGCTTTATGTCGATTACGAATTGATTGTTGAACCGACAGACTGCTCTTCGGATCTAACTTGCGGTCTATACCCTTTCCGTCTCCTGCGAATTTGAATTTACTCAAATCAGTCGAACGGGATGTTTATATTGATCGATGGCAACGGCAGCCAGTAAGATTCCGGACTCCAGTTGATGTTCACAAGTCCGCGAGCTCCATATCTTTTGCTGTTGGGATAGAGACGTTGTGTGTAATAACGCCCTCCGCGGTTGTAACGAACCACATAAGTGTCATCGTCAATCTGCCATACGTTCACATCTCTGGCCCCTCTTGCAGCATATGCCACCATTCTGGGAAGAATTGCGGGATAACCGTAACAATAGCGTTTGTGAGGTTTGGGTTTCCTGTAGTGTCTCGGCTCGCGATAATCGGAATATATTCTGATAGCCGGCCCGCGATCTCGGTCATGATGTTTATATCTTTTGTCATGACGATCTTTCTTATAACGTTGTTTCTCTTTGTGACGCCTGTCTTTGTCATGATGTCTATCCGACTTCCATTCGCGGTCATCACGCCGATGGTCATGACGGTCGGCGAATGCTACATTTGAACCTGTAGAAATGAAGAGGGAGAGGAGGATTAAACTGATTATACGTCTCATAGCAGTAAAAGATTAAATGGGACTTCTTACTTATTAGACGCATTGCCGGAAGAATAGTTTAAGTCACAAAACCTAATTAACCGTATTATTTTGTATATTAGGTAAATTTATATATCTTTGCCATTATTAAGTGTAGAAACTACACTTTTATTAATTCTGAAATAATTTCGTAACTCAGACCTTAATAATCGCATCATGAAGAGAATCTCATTCTTAGTAGTTATCATCGCTTTATCCGCGATTTTAGCCGGCGCAAAAAGCCGAGTTCCCGCAGAAAAAGATATGGCAGGTTATCTGTTCGCCTATTTCACCGGCAACAATAACAATAAGCAGGAAGAGGCCATACGGTTCGCAATCAGCGACGATGGGTTCAATTACAAGGCTCTCAACGGCAATCGACCGATAATACCCTCCGCTTTGATAAGCGAAACGGGTGGAGTTAGAGATCCACACATCTATCGAGGACCCGACAATTGTTTCTATATGGTTGTCACAGACATGGTGAGCGCCAGAGGATGGGATTCGAACAGAGGCATGACACTGTTGAAATCTTGCGATCTTCTGAATTGGAAAGCATCGGTTATCAACATCCAGAAAAAATACCGGGGACAGGAGAATTTGAAAAGAGTATGGGCCCCGCAGTCCATATATGATCCTAAGGCAAAAAGGATGCTTATTTATTGGTCGATGCAACATGGCGATGGCCCGGATATTATCTATTATGCATATGCTAATAAGGATTTCACAGATATCGAAGGAACCCCAAAGCCTTTTTTCATACCATCCGACGGCAAATCATGTATCGACGGCGATATCGTCTATAAAGATGGGAAATATTTTCTATTCTATAAGACGGAAGGACATGGCAATGGCATTAAGGTAGCAATTACCAAGGATCTGACATCGAGCAAGTGGATAGAAGAACCGGGTTATAAACAGCAGACAAAGGAAGCCGTTGAAGGTGCAGGAACCTTCAAACTCATAGGGGAGGAAAAGTATATCCTTATGTATGATGTCTATATGAAGGGAGGCTATGATTTCACCGAGACAACGGACCTTAAGAATTTCCGCAATGTTGATAAGAAGGTATCGATGGATTTCCACCCCCGTCACGGCACGGTGATACCCGTTACTGCCGATGAGATGAATCGACTCAAGGAGAAATGGGGAGTTCCCGGAGAAGGAATTGACAACGCTTCGATCTATAGTCCCGACGGTCGTCTGTGTGTATCGGTATCCGATAATTCCGGAACCCCGACTTACAGCGTGGCTTATGACGGCAAAACGATGATCGAAGATTCCCCGCTCGGTCTTACGGCTGATTATTCGGATTTTTCAACCGGACTGACAATGAAATCCATCAGCGAGTCGAGGATAAATAAAAGTTACGAAAATAGGAGAATCAAGAAATCTCATGTAAATTTTAACGCCAATACGCTCGAATGTCGGTTTGAAAACAAAGAGGGAAATACAATAGGAGTGGAATTCGTTGTATCGGATAACGATGTTGCTTTCCGATACAATCTCCGAAAACCTAAGGGTACCGGCTCGGCACGCATAATGAAAGAAATGACCGGATTCCGTTTTCCCGATAAATCCACTGCCTTCCTTTCGCCGCAAAGCGATGCAATGATTGGCTGGAAGCGCACCAAACCGAGTTATGAGGAGGAGTATATTATCGACGCACCCCTCGACACCAAATCGAAATATGGTCATGGTTTCACATTCCCCGCTCTTTTCCGTATAGGAGATGACGGATGGGCTCTTGTAAGCGAGACAGGTGTTGACCGTCGTTATTGCGCATCGCGGCTTTCCGACAGCGAGTCGGGCCTTTACAGGGTAGAATTCCCTATGGCCGAAGAGAACAACGGCAATGGCACAGTCGAGCCAGCATTCTCTCTTCCCGGGTCCACTCCCTGGCGCACAATCACGATTGCCGACGGACTTGCTCCCATAGTAGAGACTACAGCTCCATGGAATACTGTCAGCCCCCGATTCAAGACGGATAAAGTATATTATCCGGGCAAAGGCACCTGGAGCTGGATCGTATGGCAGGATAATAGCATCAATAAGGAGGATATAAAGAAATATATCGACCTTGCCGGAGAGATGGGTTATGAATATACTCTGATCGACAATTGGTGGGACAATAATATCGGACGCGACGGAATTCGGGAGCTTATTGAATACGGCAAAAATAAAAATGTCACCCCTTTGATGTGGTATAGTTCAAGCGGCTACTGGAACGATATCGAGCAGAGCCCCATCAATATCATGGACAATCCCATAACCCGCAAAAAGGAGATGGAATGGCTGAAAAATATCGGTGTGAAAGGTATTAAGGTGGATTTCTTCGGAGGTGACAAGCAGGAGACAATGAGACTTTACGAAGATATTCTGAGCGATGCCGACGATTATGGTCTGATGGTTATTTTCCACGGCTGTACACTTCCTCGGGGCTGGGAGGTCATGTATCCGAACTATGTGGGCAGTGAGGCAGTGCTCGCATCGGAGAATATGGTTTTTGACCAACACTTTTGCGATAAGGAAGCCGAGAATGCGTCCTTGCATCCCTTTATTCGCAACGCGGTGGGGGCTATGGAATTCGGTGGCGTGTTCCTCAACAAACGTCTGAATAAAGGAAACGACGGCGGAACGCAGCGCAAAACGACCGATGCTTTTGAACTGGCCACAGCTGTGATTTTCCAGAGCCCGGCGCAGAATTTCGCGCTTACTCCCGGGAATCTGACAGATGCTCCTCGGGAGGCTTTAGAATTTATGAAAACGGTTCCTACATTATGGGACGATACTAAATATATCGATGGTTATCCGGGCCGTTATGCCGTGATAGCACGAAAGAGCGAGGGGAAATGGTATGTGGCCGGAATCAATGCAGGTCCGGAAGTACGCCACCTTGATCTTGATCTCGGTTTCTTGGGTAAAGGGAATGCCATGATTCTGAAGGATTCAGAAAATGGATCGCTCGCTGAAGAGAATATCTCAATCCTGCCCGGTAAAAAGGTGAGAATTTCTATCGCTCCCAATTCCGGATTCGTGATCGTTAAATAATATTCCAGCAATCGTAAAATATCAGACAGCATGTCTTCCCGAAGAATATTTGCCGCCATCTCACTCTTGAGATCTTTTGCACTCTTCTTGATCGTTATTTTATCGTTTGTCTGTTCCTATGCTTATGCAGAGGAAACACCGGATTCCGCATATCTATTTTCTTATTCAAAAGATAAAGGGAAAAGCGGTTTACGTCTGGCCTGGAGTGGCGATGGAATTAAATGGAATTCGATTGGCGGAGCTAAAGATGGGTATGATTTCGTGAAATCGGATTTCGGGCCGTGGGGTAGCTACAAGACCATGTTCAGTCCGCGGCTTAAGAAGGTTGGCGGCAAATGGGAGGCAGTGTGGTATGTCTCCGATAAGGGAGAGACACTCGCTTTTGCAGAATCCGAGGATTTGATTCACTGGTCGTCTCAACGGTATCGTAGAGCTGACAGTCCGGAGGGACTTAATGCTTTATCGGGTGAATATAATCCTGTATCCGTCGCGATAGGCGAAGAGGAATACCAGGGAGAGACACGCAAGGTCGCTTTCTCTTTCGTTAATAGCCTTCTGAAGTATGTCGAAAACCGACGGAAACTGGAAGCGATGCATTCCGAACTCATGAAGGATGATCCCGAAAGATTCGGAAACCTTAAGACTGTATCAGCGGAAGTAAAATATCCTTTGGACAGGCCTAAGCTTCAAATCAGCGACAAACTGATAGGGGTATTTTTCGAAGACATCAGCCGTGCCGCTGATGGTGGCTTATATGCTGAACTCATTCAGAACCGTGATTTCGAGTATAAGAGAGGTGAGAAGAACAGGAAGAGCTGGGGACCATCTTATGCATGGGAACTCACCGATAAAGCTGGTAAAGATGTGGATTTTACATTCTCCACCTTAAATCCACTCCATGCCAACAACGCTACATACCTGCGTTTTGAATCTTCCCCGGAAGCCCTTATGCTCAGTAACAAAGGATTCGGCGGCATTCCGCTAAAGAAGGGTAAAGAATATATATTTTCTCTTTACGGAAGAATACCCGGCAAGCACAAAGGATGCGATATAGAGGTATCGGTTCTTTCTCCCGATGGTGCCATTATCGGCAAAGGGAATATAAAACTCAAGGGGGAGAAATGGCAACGTTATGAAGCAAAGATTTTTGCCAATGCTGATATTTCTAAGGGGAAACTGAGGTTGACAATACCGGCAAAGAGCAACGTCGACCTTGATATGATTTCCCTGTTTCCTGTTGACACCTATAAGGGTCGGCGAAACGGCCTTCGGAAAGACCTTGCGGAGACTATCGCTTCGCTTAAGCCTCGTTTCGTGAGATTCCCCGGTGGTTGTGTGGCACATGGCGACGGAATAGATAATATCTACGACTGGAAAGGGTCGATTGGCGAATTGTATGAAAGAAAACCGCTTAGGAATATCTGGGGATATCATCAGACAAGAGGTCTCGGATATTATGAATATTTCCTATTTTGCGAAGATATGGGTGCCGAACCTTTGCCTGTTCTTGCAGCCGGAGTTCCATGTCAGAACTCGGGAATTCCTTATAGCGGTTCTCACGATGAGTTGACATCCAAGGGACAGCAATGCGGAATTCCTTTGGATTCTATGGATAATTATATTCGTGATATTCTCGATCTGATCGAATATGCCAACGGCCCTGCAGATTCAAAATGGGGTTCACTAAGGGCAAAATCCGGCCATCCCGAGCCTTTCAATCTAAAATACATTGGAATCGGCAATGAGGATATGATAACCGAGGTATTTAAGGAACGGTTCAAATTGATAAACGATGTTCTGAAAAGGCTTCACCCTGAAATCACCGTTGTAGGCACCGTCGGTCCCTTCTATGAAGGAACGGATTATGATGAAGGATGGCGTTTCGCAAAAGAGGAGAAGGTTCCGATGGTGGATGAACATTATTATGTGCAGCCCGGATGGTTTATACATAACCGTGATTTCTATGACGCATATGACCGTAAAGGCCCGAAGGTATATTTAGGAGAATATGCCTCGCATCTGCCGGATAGGAAAAACAATCTTGAAACGGCGCTATCTGTGGCTCTATATCTCACAGATTTAGAAAGAAACGGGGACATAGTAGCCATGACCTCTTATGCGCCACTTCTTGCAAAACGGGGATATGAAAACTGGCGCCCTGATATGGTGTTCTTCGATAATGATTCCATTTATCTTACACCCGATTTCTATGTTCAGCAGATGTACGGTGAAAACGCCGGTACGGAATATGTGCATTCAGATCTTTATCTATCCGATGAAAGCATGCCGGTAAAGAGACGAATCGGCCATTCCATAACCATCGACCCTGCTACAGGTGATTTGATTATAAAAATAGCTAATTTGTTGCCTGTAAATCTCAAGGTAAATGAGGATCTAATACCTCTGAAAGTAAAAGATGGCGAAGCGACCGCGACCGTGCTGAAAGGCAATCCGGAGGATGTAAGTACTAAACCGACGTGCGAAACCGTTATGATAAAGAGCGGGAAACTGGAGTATGAGGCATCCCCATATTCCTTCTCTGTGATTAGAATCCGATCAAGCCATTGATCAACAAATGTTATTAGGCCCTGTCCTTAAACGCACAAGACATGGATTACGAACTGATAGATCTCCCGAGGCATCTTGACCGCAGAGGCAATCTCTCTGTAGTGGAGAATGGCATAAATATCCCATTTGACATCAAAAGGGTTTACTACATTTATGACGTTCCCGGAGGCGAGGGGAGAGGCGGCCACGCACACAGCCGGCTAAAAGAGTTTCTGATTGCTGTGAGCGGTAGTTTCACACTATGTTTGGACGATGGTTTCAAGAAGGAGAGGATTCTCCTGAATAAACCCTATCAGGGTCTTTTGATAAATCCGGGAATATGGCGGACGCTTGAGGATTTCTCATCGGGCGCCGTGGTGCTTGTGCTTGCTTCGGATTACTATGACGAGAGTGAATATATACGTCGTTATAAGGACTTCAAAAAATTTGCATCCGAACGCAGGAAAGGTCTTCATGCGGGAGAAGTAGAAATAGAGGAATGAATTATGGTTGAGTTTCTCAATCTCAAACGTTTGAATGAGATTTATCAGCCTCAATTGTCGGAGGCTGTTGATAGAGTGGTTCGATCCGGCTGGTTCCTGCTCGGGAACGAAAACAAAGCATTTGAAGAGGAATATTCCCGATATATAGGCACATCTTCAACGATTGGATGCGCGAACGGACTGGAAGCTTTGACCCTTATTTTCCGTGCTTACAAGGAAATGGGATTGATGCGCGACGGAGATGAAGTAATAGTTCCCGCCAACACTTATATCGCTTCAATTCTTGCTGTATCGGAGAATAATCTTGTGCCGGTTCTCGTAGAACCCGACCCTGAAACTTTGCAAATCGATTCTTCTAAAATAGAGTATGCATTGACCGAGCGAACCAAGGCACTGCTGCTCGTACATCTATACGGCAAATGCGCTTACAATGATACTATCGAAATTATCTGCAAGTGCCATGGCCTAAAATTGATAGAAGATAATGCGCAGGCTCATGGTTGCCGGTATGGCGATCGCAGAACAGGCTCTCTCGGCGATGCCGCGGGTCATAGTTTCTATCCCGGCAAAAACCTCGGTTGCCTCGGCGATGGGGGAGCCGTTACAACAAGTGACGAAGAGTTGGCAAAATGTATCAGGCGACTTGCCAATTATGGTTCCGACAAGAAATATGTGTTTGATTCTATCGGCATCAATTCTCGCCTTGACGAGTTACAGGCGGCTGTGCTTCGTGTGAAACTTCCGCGACTTGAAGATGACAACTGTCGAAGAATCGAGATTGCTCGGAGATATTCGGCGGAAATCGATAATCCTTCTGTTCATATTCCTGAAGCTTGTAAAACATTCGACGGCAGCATGGTTTTCCATCAGTTTCCTCTTTTATGCGAGAAACGCGACAGTCTGCGCGAACACCTTGAGAAGTGCGGTATCGGCACACTGATTCATTATCCGATTCCTCCGCATCTTCAGAAATGTTATGCAGGCAAAAGACTTTTGAAACTTCCCGGGGAACTTTCTATAACCGAGAGAATTCATCGTGAGGAAGTTTCGATTCCGATCTCCCAGATATTGACGGATGCGGCAGTTTCTGAGGTTATTAAAGCAATAAATTCTTTTAAATAGGGTTATGTTACCAAAAGATCCGATTATGTTATATAGTGCAGTGAATATGAAACTGCGCGACAGCTATCCATCGCTCGATGAGCTATGCGCCACGGAGTGCGTCGACAAACAGGATATCATCGATAAGCTTCGTTCGGCAGGTTTCGAATATATGCCCGACATCAATCAGTTTAAGTAATGTTGGCAAGATTATGGCATTAGAGATAGAGAGGAAATATCTTGTCAATGGAGATGGATATCGGAAGATTGCCCGCTCGCAAATCATGATTAGCCAAGGCTATCTTTCGCGCGACCCTGAACGCACTGTCAGGATCCGATTGTTTGGCGACAAGGGTTTCATTACCATTAAAGGGAAAACAATCGGCGACACCCGCAAGGAATTCGAATATGAGATACCGGCGGAGGATGCAAAGGAATTGCTCGATATGTGCGAGGCTCCGGTTATTGAAAAGATAAGATACTTCGTGCCTGTCGGCAATCATGTTTGGGAAGTAGATGAGTATAAAGGTGCTTTGCAGCCATTGGTTACGGCCGAGATTGAGCTCACGAGTTCAGATGAAGATTTTGATATTCCTTCTTTCGTAGGAATGGACGTGACCGGGAATCCCGCATACTACAACTCCAATCTTGCGAAATCTCATAAAACAGTCTGAATATAGATATTTACATCCGGTTTATTGTCAAAATCCATAACATACATACTTAGGTCCGCAGGCAGGCGGATATCGCTCATAACCGTTGTCGTTTTAACGGCATCGGTGTTTTCTTTGTATGCCAACGCCTCTGCCACTGAAAGAAGAAGTCATAACAAATCAGTATCCATCGATACGATTACAAACGAGGAGGATTATACAGGATTTCAAGAGGAGAAGGCTCGCCGTCTGAAGGAAGTTGTGGTGAAGCCTAAACGTGCTAAGTATTCAAAGAAAAACAATCCGGCGGTGGATCTGATGCAGAAAGTGAGAGCTTCGCATAAGCAGGCAGATCCGGCAGAGTCTCCGATCTACAATTACGACCGTTATGAAAAGATGCTTATCGGCTTCAATGAATTCGAAGGCGGTCTTTCTCAGAGCAAAGGACGTTTTGACCGCGAGGCCCGAGTTTTCGCGGATCTTGTCGATACGGCCGCGTGGACCGGCAAAAGGATACTCGCTCTCTCTCTGAAAGAGAAATATTCGAGGGTACTTGACGGTAAAGACCGGAAATCCAAGATGGAGGTAATCAAAGGTATCCGAAGCAAGGGACTCGATGAGGGATTCAATCAGGACAACATACGAAATGTACTTGAAGATGTATTTCGCGAAATCGACATCTATGGCAATGACATCACTCTGATGCAAAACCGTTTCGTGTCTCCGTTATCGGCCATAGCCGCCGATTATTATAAATATGAGATCACAGACACGGTGACGGTCGGAGGCGAGAGATGTATCGAACTCTCGTTCTCGCCTCATTCTCCCGAATCCTTCAGTTTTAACGGCCGACTTTATATTCCGGTGGAAGACAGTCAGAAATATGTGAAGAGGATATCTATGCGCGTTCCTAAAGCCATAAATCTGAATTATGTCGACAATATTTTTGTAAGTCAGAATTTCTTTATCGATTCGATAGGAATGGTTCATAAGGAGCTTGATGATATGTGTCTTGAGATGCAGGCCGTGAAAGGAACTCCGAAGTTTTATATCAACCGTCAGCTGCGGTTCCGGAATTTCTCATATGATAAAGATCCTGAATTTGAAAAATTTTCCTCGGAGAAGGGGGAGGAAGTGCTGCTCACGGACGCTGCTTCAAGAGACAAGGATTATTGGTCGGAGGCAAGGCTTATTCCGTTGAGTAAGGCAGAATCCAACCTTGACCATCTAATGGTGAATTTCCGTTCGATGCCTCTTTTCTATTGGGGTGAGAAGATTCTCAAGGTCCTTGTTAACGGATATGTCCCTACATGGAATCCGAGTAAATTCGACATCGGTCCTGTAAATACGTTCATCAGCCATAACACGGCCGAAGGATTCAGGTTCAGAGTAGGGGGAGTCACGACTCCGGCCCTTTCCAAGCGCATATTCGCCCGCGGATACATCGCCTACGGACTGCGCGACCATAAAATAAAGTATTCAGGCGAATTGGAATATTCGTTTATCGACAAGAAATATAATTCAAGGGAATTCCCGGTCAATTCAATCAGGGCGACATATCAATACGACCGCGACCAGATTGGCCAGCATTATCTTTTCACAAACGCGGATAATGTGTTCCTCTCACTCCGGAGAATGAGGAGCGATCTCATCACATATAAAAGGCTTGCACGGCTCGAATATAATCTGGAGCTGAGAAACAATCTTTCTTTCGGTATCCAGCTGAGTCGGGAGCAGCAGGAGGCAACTCCCTGGGTAACATTCCGCAATGCCGACGGCACATACGACCGGCGCTATACACAGTCGTCAATAAAATTCACCATCAGATATGCGCCGGGAGAGAAATTCGTGCAGGGTGCAACCGTGAGACGTCCCATAAATATGGATGCGCCGGTGTTTATGCTGACCCATGAATTCGGTCCCAAGGGGACACTCGGATCGGATTTCACCATCAACAAGACAGAATTCTATGCCCAGAAACGATTCTGGTTCTCCTCATTCGGATATACTGATGTCGTTTTTAAAGCAGGCAAAATCTGGAGTCAGGTAGAGTTCCCTGCATTGCTATGGCAAAATGCCAATATTTCCTATACTATACAGCCGGAATCCTATACATTGCTGAACCCTATGGAATTCGCTATGGATCAGTTCGCTTCTCTCGACCTTTCATATTTCGGCAACGGCATCCTCTTCAACCGTATACCACTGATCAAGAAACTTAAATTGCGTGAGATTGTCACGTTTAAGGGATTTTTAGGAAAATTGAGCGACAAGAACAATCCTGAATGCAACGATCGTATCTATCGTTTCCCTCTCGACTCCCGCACAACTGCCATAGGCCGGAAGCCATATATGGAAGTAGGTGTGGGAATCGACAATATTCTGACAATCCTGAGGGTGGATTATGTGTGGCGGCTTACATATCGCGATATGCCAGGCATTGACAGAAACGGCGTGCGGATATCGTTGCATTTCTCGTTTTGACGATTGAAGAAAACTCGTTATCTTTGCATTATAATACAATTGATGATGGGCATACGTAAACTGTTGTTTTGTTCTATATTGGCTTATTCTGCGACTGTCTCTGCCGCGACATCGCTTCCTATTGTCGAGATTCTGGGCCATAATTATTATGTATATACCGTAAAGAAAGGGGATTCATTATTTGGAATCTCAAGAGATTTCGGCTGGGATTATGCAACTGTTCAGAAGCTCAATCCAAAGGCCATATCCCCAATTCCTAAAGGATTCAAAATCTATTATCCCGCCTCAGAGCAGACTAAACCTGTTGTGATCCAATCTCCGGATTCTCTCGAGATAAGTCCGGTTACGCATGTCGTTAAGAGAGGAGAGACTGTCTACGGCCTTTCTAAACTTTATAAAATTTCCGTTGACAAAATTTATGAGCTGAATCCCGGCAGTAAGAATGGAATCAAAGATGGTGAGACACTTATTCTTCAGGAATCGGGTGCGCACGCATCAGAAGAGGAGACGCCGTTATACTACACGATTAAACGTGGTGACACTCTATATTCCGTGGCAAAGTCGCATGAGACAACTGTCGCCACACTGCTTAAATATAATCCCGGAGTATCCGAGCATAATTTCAAGGCCGGAGCGGTGATCCGTCTCCCCGGGAAAGGAACAGGAATAAAGAAAATAACTACCACTGTCGAAGAGGAGAAACTCTCATCTTTCAGTACGTATAAAGTCGATAAGAACGATACGTGGGATACTATTGCCGAGAAAACAGGAGTCGACAAAGAAGATATCATAGGTGCCAACAAAGATGCAGGTTCTAAGCCGAAGAATAAATCGATTGTATCGATTCCTCAGATCGATACCGTGAAGATTGAGAAAACAGTAATTGAACAAGATCCCCGCGAACTTACAGATGAGGGAATTTCGAGCATATATGAGGATGTTCATGGCATATCCGATTTTGGTACCGATTCGGAAATAAAAGCGGCTATCCTTCTTTCCGAGCCTTCGAGCCGCAAAGATCTTGAATTCTCTCGCGGATTCATGGCAGGTCTCGACAAAATTAAGGATGGCAACACCCGCATTTCTTTTACAGTTGTGGATGGCACAGGCTCATCGACCGATGTGCTCACAAAGCTATCAGACATTGACCCCGATATTCTTTTCCTTACCACTGAAAAGGGCATTCCCACATATCTTTCCGAGTTCGCGGAAATCAGTCAGACACCTATGGTGAATACCTTTGATGTCCGCAACGAACTCTACACCCGGAATCCTTACGTGATTCAGCTTCTCACTCCTTCCAACTATTTCAATGATGAAGTGGCTGCCCGTCTTGCGAAGGATTATGGCGACTATACGCTCGTCTATGCCGGACCGTCAGATCAGAACGATCAGCTTGCGTCCTCCTTGCGCGATCTTTGGAACAAACAGAACATCCTTACTATCATTGAATCCGGCTTGAGTGAATTGCCGGTTAGAGAGTCTTCAAAATATCTGATTTATGGAAATCCCATGAAAAAGGATGATGTGCAGGATTTGTTGAAAAAGGTTAATGACCTTAAGGAAATTCAGCCACTCGCGGATATTGCCGTTCTCGGCCGACCGAGCTGGATTGTATATGAAGAATCGTTAAAAGATGAATTCCATAAGGCGAATGTCCTTATTCCTTCCAGATTCTTTGCAGACAAGGATTCGAGAGCCTATCGGGAATTCGAAATGAGCTATAAATCTCTTTTCGACCGAGAGCCTGCAAAAGCTTATCCGATGTATGCATGCGTGGGATATGACGCTGCAACTTATTTCATCCCCGGTCTGGCCGCCTCCTCGCTGGATATTAACGCCGTTGCGCGGTCGCAGGAAGGGGCACAAAGTGAGTTCGAACTTACGCGTCCGAGCAATTGGACCGGCCTGATGAATCCGGTGGTTTATATTGTCAGATTCACTCCTTTTAATTCAATCGAAAAAATTGCTGTAAGATGAAACTGATAACTAAAACAAAGGTGGTAGCGACTGTGCTCCTTTTGGGTACTTTGCCTGCCTTGTCGCAGACTCATTATTCATCAAACGTGTCGATTGGCGTCAAAGGAGGCGTCGACCTCTCGAGAGTGATGTTCACGCCAAGTGTGAAGCAGGGTTTCCTTCTTGGAGGGAATGCCGGCTTCACTTTCAGGTATATCGAGGAAAATCATTTCGGGCTTATTGCTGAATTAAATTTCGAACAGCGAGGGTGGAAGGAGGATTTTGAAGAGCATCCGTTCGAATATTCCCGTACTGTCAATTATATTCAGATACCATTCCTCGCCCACATTTATTTCGGGAGGAGGGGGCGCTTCTTTGTGAATCTCGGACCGGAAGTCGGTTTCAAGATAGGGGAGTCGACCAAAGCGAATTTCAACTATTCGGATTTATCCTCCGTGCCCGACTTCCCTTCTTCGTTAAGGACAACTTATCAATATCAGCTTGCTGCCGAGAACAAGGTCGATTTCGGCATATCCGCCGGTTTGGGAGGAGAATTCAACCTGAACAGGCGCAACTCGATTTACATAGAAGGACGCTTTTATTATGGCTTGGGGAACGTTCTAAAATCAGGACGAACCGAGCTTTTCCGCGGTTCAAATTCAATGTCGATAATGGCGAGCGTAGGCTACTGGTTCCGCATCAAATAATATTTCAACAGAATCTTTAGGATTCGTTCCTTAAAAACGATTATAATTTCTTTGTAGATTCAACATTCATGATTACGCGGGTATAGGTGCTTTCATAGCGCACTGACAACACTACCTGCACTTTGCCTCCGGGAGTCCATGAATCGTTTGAGAAAGATATACTGTTTTCTTCAATAGTGATGTTCAGCTTATCCTTCATATATGAATCTTTAAAATCAGAAACGTCTATATTGCCATCAATAACGCAACCTTTGGGGAACGAATACTCAGCTACTTCAGTGTTGTCATCGCTATTCTTAGGTTTCAATGGCAGATCTATAGCAGTGCCCCATTCCGGAAGTTGTTTTATTCTCGGATAACATTCGGAATAGCTTACCTTGGCTCCGATAGCGTTTTTGTCTTTATCATAAATCCATGAATCCACATAGACATTATAAAAATTGACGTCTGCAGGGACAGCTCGGGTGCCAGCAACCGTACGGATATTGCCTGTGAGGAAAATTTGATAGAAATGGCCGGGTGTAACGGCGACTTCCTGTCCGATCTGAGTAAGACTCGGATTTTTATCAAATCCGCCTTTCTTCCCCAGATCCGCTATGGCACACTGCGAAGTAGAGAAGTTCATATGGGAACTGATATATACGTCAGATCCGCCGATAGTTGTCTCGCCGTCTGAGGCAATCATATTCACCGATATGGCATCGACCGGCACGCTTGGTTCATCGTCGTCCTTGCATGATACAACTGTGAAAGAGAGGAATAGAGCCAGTGCAAAAAGAAGTTTGCTTATTTTCATAATGTTTTTCAAATATTCATCGACAGTAAGCAATGTGAATTTGGGGATATCCGAAAAATTCAATACGAAGTTTCTATAAGTAAAAAATCAGAAGAGGAGGGAGAAGGAGAGTAGGTAAAGGAAGACGGCGGGGGCGACGAAGAGGAGGGAATCGATGCGGTCGAGGATGCCGCCGTGGCCGGGGATGAGATTACCCGAATCCTTGATTTTGAGATTGCGTTTCAGCATAGATTCGAACAGGTCGCCCCATGTCGCGAATACAGTGACGACTATAGCGAGCCCTATCCAAAGGTATGTGTCGGTTCCCAATCCGAAGAATGAGCTGAAACAATATCTGAACAGGAAAGCCGAACCTATTGTGAATCCTAAGCCACCGAAGAAACCTTCCCAGGATTTCTTAGGAGATATTCTTTCAAAGAGACGGTGTCTTCCCAAGAGACTTCCTACCAGAAAAGCGCCTGTGTCGTTAAGCCAGATAAATATAAATACGGCGAGAAGAATAGTAGGTTTGTCAAAGAATGAAGAGATAGCTACCATACAACCCATCGGAATGCCGATGTAAATCTGTGTCATGAGCGACTGAGCTATGCTTTTCAGTGGATTGCCTGTATTGAGATAGAGTTCCTCTACCAACCGGGCCAGAATTACGATAATCCAAAGAAGGATAGGGAAACCATAGAACGGCCAATAACCGGCGAGACTCAGACATATGCATCCCGCAACATCAAGAATGATAGTAGGGATTCTTTCTTTGGAAAATTCAGAACAGATTTTAGAGAATTCGATAACTGCGAGGAGCGAGAAGAGGCAGGCAAGACCCATAACTGTGGATTCCCCCCCCAATATACATCCTACAATTATCGCTATATAAATTATTCCGGAGAGCGTTCTTGTGCAAAGTTTCTTTAAATCCATTCGTTGAGAAGTATTTTGCGACAAAGATAGCAATTAATTAAAACATAGCAAAGTATGAGGCCGCTAAAAACCTATGCTGATTCTTAACGACCTCATACTTTGCTATACCCCGGTAATTTATGCCGGAATTGAGTCTATTAGTCTTCGGTTACCTCCGGAGGCAACGCAGCGAGTCTATAATCATGCTTCTTTACAAAATTGAGAATAGCGTTGCGTTCCTCGTTCGGATTAACGTCTGTCTCAATACGTTTTATGGCATTGAAAGGAGAAGTCTGACTCTGATATATATGTCTGTAGCATTTGGCAATATCATCGATTGTCTCCTCCGACTTTTTACCTTTCCGCAGAATATAGGCGTTGACGCCGAAATACTCAATCGGATTGTGAGCCATGATCGTGAACGGAGGCACATTGTTGTTGACGCGGCAACCGCCCTTGATGAGCACCCATTCGGCGATATCGCAATTCTCGTGGACAAGCGCATTTGAACTGAGAATGGTATAGCTGCCAATCCTGCAGGCTCCCGCTATCTTGACAGCGTTGCCTACAACAACATAATCTCCGACAACTGAATCATGTCCGATATGGCTTTGAGCCATTATGAACGAGTTGTTGCCGATTTTTGTTGATTGGCCGGCATGTATGCTTCGGTTGATGATTACATGTTCGCGGATCACATTGTTGTCGCCGATCTCCACGAACGATTCATCGCCTTTCCAACGGAAATCCTGAGGAGTGGCGGCAATGACGCAGCCATCGTAGAAGCGGTTGTTCTTACCGATACGAGCTCCGGAACGTATACTCACATGCGGCCCGATTTCACACCCTTCTCCTATCTCCACATTGTCATCGATATAGGCAAAAGCATGAATTGTTACATTCTCTCCGATTTTGGCTTCCGGATGAACGAAAGCGAGAGGACTGATTTTGAACATAGTATTTTGATTTTTAGATTAGCGACCCCCACCGACTGCCTGGTAAAGAGAGATAAGGGCATTCACACGACTATGCCAGCAGGCAAGGCTTGCAAGCTGAGCACTCAGAAGGCTCGAACGGGCAGTGAGCACCTCGAGATAAGTGGTCTTCTGATCGAGTGCGAGAAGCTCCTGGGTATATTCCACGGATTTTTCGAGATTGTCTATCTGCTGTTCCACATATTCTTTTTTCTCCTCATTATTGGAGATTCTCGCGAGAGCATCGCTTACATCCGCACTGGCATTTAGCACGCTGCTTTCAAAAGCGTTCATAGCTATTTTCTGACGTGCTTTCGCTGCCTCAAGAGTAGCGATGTTCTGACCTCTTGAGAAGAGTGGAGCGGCAAGTTGCCCGGCGAGCTGGATGAACCATTCGCCCGGATTCTTAATAAGGCTTCCGAGAAGATTGGTGAATCCTCCCTGAGCCGAGATTGCGAGAGTAGGATAGAACGCTGCACGCGCGCTGTTGGTGGTATAATATGCGGCGGCGAGCCCTCTTTCGGCAGCTCTTACATCCGGGCGCACTGCGAGATAAGACATTGGAACGCCTTTCGAAATATCGGCAGGAAGACTGAAAGTCAGATCCGATGTAACCTCGAAATCACGAGGATAAGATTTGAGAAGAACCGCAAGAGCGTTGGAAGTTTCCTTTATGCTCTGGCGAATGTCGGGAATAGAGGATTTGATGTTCCAGTAATTGGCCGCACTCTGAACCACTGCTGCCTCGTTGACATACGCGGCCTCTTTCATCAGCTTCATCGATTCAACCTGATCTTTCCAGATTTCCGAAGTGCGCTCCGTGAGCTGAAGCTGTTGGTTAAGGAGAACCAGCGCATAATAGCTCGAAGCGACACCGCAGATTATCTGGGAGCGTACGGCCTGTTCATAATCCTGCATCTGTTCCAGAGATACCTGCGCACCGCGTTTGCGGTTCAGAATCTTTCCGAATGCATCGATCTCCCAGTTGGCGGCAAGCGGAATTGTGTAGCTCCAGTTCATATGGCTGCCTCCATAGCTCGCCGTTCCCCCGTTAGGGTTGAGTGCAAGCGACGGGAAATAGCTGAGTTTCGCTCCTTTGAGCTGGGCTCTTGCAATCTCCACATTATGGCGGGCATCGTCGAGATCGGTATTGTTGGCGAGCGCTTCGCGAATATAGCCCTGAAGGAGTGGATCGGTGAATACCTTTTCCCATCCGAGGTATTCGAGCGATGTTGAATCCACCGGCAGTTGAGTGGCTTTTCGATAGTCGTCGACAATCGCACTCTGGTCGGAAGGAAGTTCATATTTTTTGTAGATATGGCAGCTGCTCAAGGCAACTGTCATAACTACAAACATAGAAAATTTTAATATCCTGTTCATTTGAAATCTGTTCACTGTTTGATACTGTATTGTTCAATCTCGGAATTGATGCCTGTATTGTCTTTATCCTTCCATTTGAGAGGAGTGATCTTCTCCTGAATGAGCTGGAATGCCACGAACATGGCCGGAACCACAAGCACCTGAAGAATCATACCGATAAGCATACCTCCGATGGCACCTGTTCCCAATGCGTTGTAACCGTTGGCGCCCGCACCGGTGGCAAACATAAGAGGCAACAGACCGATAATCATGGCGAGTGATGTCATCAGAATCGGTCGCAGACGAGCCGTGGCACCCTGTATGGCGGATTGAACGACACTCAGTCCAGTTCGGCGTCTTTCGAGCGCGAACTCAACGATAAGGATGGCGTTTTTGGCCAGAAGACCGATAAGCATAATGAGTGCGATCTGTAGATAGATATTATTGTCGATACCCATCATTCTGGCGAAAATAAAGGTACCCATCAAACCGAATGGAACGGAAAGAATCACAGCCCATGGAATGATATAGCTTTCGTACTGTGCCGAAAGAAGCAGATAAACGAAGAGGAGCACAAGCGCGAAAATATAGGCTGTCTGATTGCTGCCGTTTTTCGATTCCTCGCGTGTCATACCCGAATACTCATATCCGAATCCTACAGGAAGAGTCTCAGCGCCTACTTCCTCAATGGCGTTGATGGCGTCACCGGATGAGAATCCCGGAGCCGGCTGGCCTGTAACGGCGATAGAGGTGAACATATTGAATCGGTTGATGATGTCAGGACCGTAGACACGTTTGAGCGATACAAAGTTGTCGATAGGAGCCATGGTAGCGCCGTTTCTCACCTTAATTCTCTTAAGGGTTTCGGGGGAGACACGCGCTTCGGGGCTTGCCTGCATCATCACGCGGTAAAGCTTACCGAACTTATTGAAGTTCGATACGTACATACCTCCGTAATAACCCTGCAGGGCAGAAAGAATCTGGTTCTGTGTCAGGCCTGCCTGTTTGATCTTGGCCACATCGAGTTCGACAAGATACTGCGGGAATGTGGGATTGAAGGTAGAGTAGGCCATCTGGATCTCCGGGCGTGCATTAAGAGCGGCGATGAACTGCTGATAAACCTGGAAGAAATTGTTCAGATCGCCTCCGGTTTTGTCCTGCAGCTTAATCTCGAAACCGCTGGTTGCCGAATATCCCGGAATCATAGGAGGCGTGAAGAACATTATACGTCCGTCCTTGATTTCCGAACATTTCTGATATAATTGCGCAAGCACTGCGTTTGCGCTTTCCGTCTTCTCATCGCGTTCGCTCCATGGACGCAGCTTGATGATGAATGATCCATAGGTGTTTCCTTGACCGCCCACGAAGCTATATCCGGTAATTGCATTTCGGATCTGGATAGCGGGGATGGTGCCGCAAATGCTGTCTACCTTGTCCATGATAGCTTTGGTTTTCTCCATAGCCGTAGCAGGGGGCATGTCGACAACACCCATAATTGTACCGGTATCTTCCTGGGGCACCATCGAAGTGGCCGTGGTGCCCATAAGCCATACAAGCACTGCGATGGAGACTGCCACAAGAGAGAACCCGGTGATCTTATGGCGTATAAACCATCCGGAAGCTGTATTATAAACTTTAAGCAGTTTAGAGAATCCTTTGTTGAAGAATGCTATGAATTCTTTGGAGAAAAGGCCGATTACTGCAAAGATAGCAACAACAGTAGCTATCACTCCCTTGAGAATATTTTCATATCCATACCATCCCATCATCAGGAATGCGATAGCGGCAATGATGAAGGCGAGTGTAATCAACGGAGGGAACTTGAGACGCATCCGTTTCTTATAGGTCTCTTTCATCACTTCGCCGGCTGCCGAATAAGCTTCACCAATGCGCTGTTTGAGCGGTTTCTGCTCCTCGCCTTTATGCGGTTTGAGGAAGATGGCGCACAATGCGGGCGAAAGGGTAAGGGCGTTCACGGCCGAGAGGGCGATTGCCATAGCCATTGTCAGACCGAACTGACGGTAGAACACTCCGGATGTGCCACCCATAAATGATACCGGGATAAACACAAGCATCATGACGAGCGTGATGGAAACCAGCGCCCCAGCTATCTCGCTCATGGCATCGATGGCCGCGCGCCGCGCCGAGGTATAGCCCTCGTCGAGCTTGGCATGCACGGCCTCCACCACCACTATGGCGTCATCGACCACAATGGCGATTGCAAGAACAAGAGCAGAAAGGGTCAGAAGGTTGATGGAGAACCCGAAAATGTACATCAGGAAGAACGTACCGATAAGGGCCACGGGGATCGCGATGATAGGGATGAGCGTGGAGCGGAAGTCCTGAAGGAATATGAACACCACGAGGAACACGAGCACGAATGCCTCGATAAGTGTTTTCACAACCTCATGAATAGAAGCGAACAGGAAGTCGTTCACACTCATCGTCGTTATGATTTTCACTCCCTCAGGAGCCTCTTTCTGGAATTTGTCAAGTTCCTTCTGGATATCTTCAACAACCTTTGTTGCGTTCGAGCCGGCCGACTGGAACACGATGGCCGAACATCCGATGTGGCCATTGGTAGTGGAATGGAATCCATAGGAGAGACGTCCGAGTTCCACGTCAGCAACATCCTTTAGGCGCAGCACCTCTCCATCTGAGGAGGCGCGTATAATTATATCTTCGAACTGCTTTTCATCCTGAAGGCGACCTTTATAGCGCATCACATACTGGAAGCTCTGGTTTCCGTTTTCGCCGAACTGACCGGGAGCCGCCTCTATGTTCTGTTCTGCAAGGGCAGCTGAAATGTCGGTAGGCATAAGGCCATACTGAGCCATAACATCCGGCTTGAGCCATATACGCATACTATAGTCGGCACCCATCACCATGGCATCGCCCACACCCGATACACGTTTGATAACCGGGATGATGTTGATGGCCATATAGTTCTCGATGAATTCCTCTGAGTATTTCCCGTCGGCGTCATATACGTTGAACACCATGAGCATGGAACTCTGACGTTTCTGGGTGATCACACCTACCTGGTTTACCTCGGCAGGGAGGAAGCTTGCGGCTTTGGCCACACGGTTCTGGACATCGACGGCAGCCATGTCGGGATCCATGCCCGGTTTGAAATAAACCGTGATGGAAGCCGATCCGTTATTGGCGGCCGATGAGTACATGTAGTCCATGTTCTCGGCGCCGTTTATCTGTTCCTCGAGAGGAGCGATCACAGAGTTAAGCACACTCTGCGCGTTGGCTCCGGTATATGTCGTGGATACCTGAATCGTAGGAGGAGCGATATCGGGATACTGCTCGATAGGCAGCGAACTCAGGCCAAGAAGACCGAAAATCACGATAAAGATCGAGATCACGGTAGATAGCACAGGCCTGTTGATAAATGTTGAAAGATTCATTATTCTTTTCGCTAAAAATAATTATCTACTCCTTATGACTTAGAGCGTTATAAATTCTTACTTTTTGGGCTTGATCACCATATCGTCTTTGACGGAAATGCCCACACCCTCTGTAACGACGACATCTCCGGGTTTAAGACCTCCGGTCACTATATAGTTCTTGCCGTCGTTTTCGGCTGCAATCTGAATCGGAGTGGAATGCACCTTGCTTGAGTCGCCTACCACATAGCAAAACTTCATATCCTGAATTTCATAAGTGGCGTTCTGTGGAATAAGAATTGAATTGGAGCGAACGGAGGGGATAAGCACCTGGCCGGTGTTTCCGCTTCTCAACATTCCGTCGGGATTCGGGAATATGGCGGTTGCCGAAGCCGCACCTGTGGCAGGATCGATAACCCCTGATATTGATATGATTTTACCTGTATGGTCATATCTTTCTCCGTTTGCAAGCAGAAGAGTTACTGCAGGCATCTGTGATATAGCTTCCTGAATCGAACGCTTGCCGTTGTCGGTAAGATTCAGGATATCCTTCTCATTAAGAGAGAAGGATGCTCGCATATCGCTGCTGTTGGAGAGCACTGTCAGCAACGTGCTGGGCGAAACAAGCGAACCCTCGCGGAAATCAATGGAACCTACAATTCCGGAGGCGGGAGCCGTAACCACGGAATAGGAGAGATTCTTGCGGGCGTTCACGAGATTTGCCTGCGCCTGGTGCAATTGTGCCTTGGCCGCGTTGAGGGCATCTACGGAAGTCTGGTATGCCGGCGCGCTGATAATGTTTTTATCAAGCAATATCTTGTTGTTGTTGGCATTGGTCTGGGCCGTGTTAACATTTGCCTGTGCAACCTCCACCGCAGCCTTGGCGGCATCAACGGCAGCCTGCAGGCTTACCTGGTCGATTGTGAAAAGAACCTGTCCTTTGCTGACGCGCTGTCCTTCTTCGACATTCACTTTTGTGAGAAAACCTGAAATCTGGGGACGAATTTCCACATCATTTTCTCCCCGGAGAGTGGTGGGGAATCCGGATTCGAGCTTTGTATCCTCTTCGCCGATAGTTATAACGGCGAGTTCGGGCACTCCGGCCTGTTGCTGCTGTTGGTTGTTCCCTTTGCATGAAGGGAGAATCATTGCCATTGCCATTACGGGCACAGACAAAGCATTCAGTCTACTAATTTTCATCTTTCCTATAATTTCTGTAAAGGTTAATCTTTTGATATAATCCAAGCAATGCAAAAACCTTATATGCTCCCGACAATGTTATGAATAAGCGGGAAAAGCTTCTACCGTGCTGACTTTTACCTGTTTATAATGAAATCACTTCATTAATGCGGCGATAATCGCATATCAACCACCATGCAAAATTAACAATTAAATGCCACATATATTTCAAGATGATTCAAAAATGAGTGAATTTGACCAAAATTATACAGAACAGAAAACTATTTTTATATTTTCAGTTTTCAATACTATTTCTCATATATAATCAATCAGCCGCGCGATTCAATCGCACGGCTGATATTCGGTCTTATTTATTAAAAGGAGGAGGAACGCCAGGATCTTCGTCATCGGGATCGGTAACTTTAGAACCGTCGGAATAAGGATTTTCACTCTGCGACTTTTCGTATCCAGACGTGTCGTTAGCCTGCCCGAGGCGTTTCGCTTCTTCCTCTTTGCGGTTGAGCTCGATAATCTCATCTGTGCGAGATTTCCATTTCCTCTTGCCGAGAATCATTTCGACATCATCGTGATAAATCACCTCCTTTTCAATCAAAAGATCGCGGATTCGGTTATGCTGTGCGGCATATTGGCGTAAAATCTCTTTGGCGCGCTCATACTGCTCGTTGACAATTCTCTTCACTTCAGCATCGATAATAGCGGCAGTCCCTTCTGAATATGGTTTTGTGAATCCCATATCCTGACCGGTAGAGTCGTTATAGTTAAGATTCGGAAGTTTGTCGCTCATACCGTAAATGAGCACAAGAGAGCGGGCAATCTTGGTGCATTTCTCAAGGTCGTCGCTTGCTCCGGTGCCGATCTGGCCCGTAAATACGTCTTCGGCAGCGCGTCCACCCAGCAATCCGCACATAGTGTCGAGCAATGCCTGAGTCGGGATGATTTGTCTCTCTTCGGGGGCATACCATGCGGCTCCGAGAGCTCGGCCTCGGGGCACAATCGTGACTTTCACCAATGGATTGCCATACTGCAGCATCCAGGTGATCGTGGCGTGTCCGGCTTCGTGGGTGGCGATTGAGAATTTCTCCTCATCGGTGATGATTCTTGATTTTTTTTCGAGACCACCGACAATGCGATCGATTGCCGACATGAAATCGTTCCAGTCAACGGCCTGCTTGTTGTTGCGCGCGGCGATAAGGGCGGCTTCGTTGCAGACATTTGCTATGTCGGCACCGGAGAAACCCTGTGTCTGGCGTGCAAGCTGCTCCACATCGAGGCGTGCATTTACCTTGATATTACGCAGGTGGACATTAAATATTTCCACGCGGTCGGAAAGTTCCGGAAGATCAACATATATCTGTCGGTCGAAACGGCCCGGGCGAAGCAAAGCCTTGTCAAGCATGTCGGCACGGTTGGTGGCCGCGAGACATATCACTCCGTTGTTCGACTGGAAACCGTCCATTTCCGTGAGCATCTGGTTCAGGGTATTCTCACGCTCGTCGTTGGAACCCATATTCGGGTTCTTCCCGCGAGCGCGGCCAACGGCATCGATCTCATCGATAAATACAATGCAGGGGGCTTTCTCCTTCGCCTGTTTGAAAAGGTCTCTTACGCGTGCTGCTCCTACTCCCACGAACATCTCCACGAAATCAGAACCCGACATGGAGAGGAAAGGAACGTTCGCTTCTCCGGCCACAGCCTTGGCAAGCAGAGTCTTACCGGTTCCGGGAGGTCCTACAAGAAGTGCGCCTCGCGGAATCTTTGCCCCGAGTTCAGTATATTTCTGTGGATTCTTAAGGAATTCCACTATCTCTTCGATCTCAACCTTTGCTTCTGCGAGACCGGCCACATCCTTGAACGTGACATTCGTACCGTTGTTTTTGTCGAATACGGTGGCCTTGGATTTTCCTACATTGAAAATTCCACCCGCACCTCCGGCTCCGCCGCTCATACGTTTCGACATGAACACCATGAACAGAATCAGGATAAGGATAGGTCCGAAATAGATGAGAAGCTTCATCAGGTCGCTTCCCTTCTCATAATTCACCTTGATCTCGGGCTTTCCTTCTGAAGCCAGCGTGCTGTTCCACCCATCTATCTTCTCCTGAATTTTATCCGAGGAGGGAATGATGGTCTTAATTTTCTTGTCGCCGGCGAAATTGGACTGCATATTGAAACCGAGTCGTTCGGCACCCTGATCAGTGAGAAATCCTTCGGCTGTCTTGTTTTCGGAATAAACATAAATTTTGTTTATATCTCCGGCAAGGGCAGTTTTCTCGAATTCTGTCCAATCAACATCTTTCGTCTGCGAACTGTCCTGAAAATAATATAATGCAAAAATGGAAAGGATGATGAGTGCATACATCCAATACATGTTGAACAATGTGCGTTTGTTGCGGTTGTTCCTGTTTCCGTTTCTTTTGTTGGGCTGAAACATAGGGATTGCTTAGTTCTTAAGTAGATTCTTTATCAGTCGGGATTTGGGATATTAGTGATATCGGCGTCGCTCCATAACTCCTCGAGATTATAGAATTCACGGAATTCGGGAGCGAAGACATGGACCATCACGTTTCCATAGTCGATCACAATCCATTGGGAATTCCTGTATCCGTCATAATTATAAGGTTTCACGGAAATATTTTCCAATAAATCATCTCTTATGCCGTCGGCAATGGCTGCCACCTGCGATGTAGACCGACCCTGACAGATAATAAATTTCGATGCCGGAGCGCTCTCAATGGCGTCAAGGCCGAGTATAGTGATATCGGAGCCCTTCTTGTTCTGAATGGCTTCGACGATCATATCTGAAATATCAATATTGTTCATATCTTAGTATATAACAAATTTTATGCCAATTCGGACATTTATAACAGTAGCAGCATCAGGCACCTCATTTCATTTAATCAGTTTTGAAAATATCTTCATAGATATCATCCTTTTCCCGCTTGCTATCCATTTCGGCAATTCCCCCCGATATTCATAACGGGAATTTCTGAAGAGTCTGATGCTCGCTTCATTTGTTTCTGCAACTTTTGCACCCAGATGCTGTAGATTCAGGATATCTGAAGCATATTCTTCAAGGAGACCGAGTGCTTCGGAGCCATAGCCCTTGCCACGGAATCCCGGAAGTATATATATCCCCACGAATGCTGTCCGGTTAATGGCGTTAATATCATAGAGATCCGCTATGCCGACAGTTTCTGAAGATTCAATATTATCGACGATAAGTCTCAGTTGGCCGGCACGAATCGGATCTGCGTCATAACTCAAAGCGTAGTCGATAAGATTCTGCCGCGAAAGGGGAGCCGCCATGCCGTTCTGCATCCAATGCGTTGAATCGTTTTCCACCTCCCACATCAAGTCTGCATCAGCAGGTTCGACGGCTCTGAGCAACAATGTGTCGTTTGTGAGCATTGGTTAATGTAGTTTGTCGTGGAATGTATCTGAGAATAGCATTCTGTTCTGGATTGACCGTCCAAGCGTGAGCTCATCGGCATATTCGAGTTCATTGCCTATGCTGAGACCACGCGCGAGCATCGTGATCTTAACAGGTAGGTGCGAAAGCTTGCGGTATATATAGAAATTTGTGGTGTCGCCTTCCATTGTCGGGCTGAGTGCGAGCATCACCTCATCTATACCATCTTTCGAGACTCTTTCAACGAGGCTGTCTATTTCTATATCCGACGGTCCGATGCCGTCGAGAGGTGAGATAAGGCCCCCGAGCACATGATAAAGACCCCTATGTTCATGCGTGGACTCAATCGTTATAACGTCCTTCACATTCTCCACAACGCATACAATTGAGTTGTCGCGGCGTCGGTCGCTGCAGATCGGGCAAATCTCCTCTTCGCTGATGTTATGGCATTTGCTGCAATATCGGATATTCTCGCGCATATCCACGATAGAACGTGCCAATCCGAGCGACATCTCTTTATCCTGCCGCAAGAGATATAAGGCAAGGCGCAACGCCGTTTTTCGCCCGATACCCGGAAGTTTGGATATTTCCGAAACGGCGTTGTCGAGAAGCCGCGAATTGAGACTTTGTTCGATTCCTGATTCCATTTGAATGCAAATTTAAGAAAAATATTGCGGATTTGTTGTAATTTTACAATTCAAACAATAACGCGGACATGGACGCAGCTTTCTGAAAGATGCCGCGTAACAGGCAAACATACTCCTAATCAACGACAATGATAGACTATATCGATGGCCGTATGGCCGAAATCACACCCACATATGCAGTAGTCGACTGCAATGGAATCGGATATGAAGTCAATATCACGCTCATAGATTATTCCGCGATTCAGCATCTTGAGAGATGCAAGCTTTTCATACATGAATCTATACGCGAGGATGCACATATTCTATTCGGATTTGTCGACCGCAGGTCGAGAGAGTTGTTCCGTCTGCTTATCGGAGTGAGCGGTGTCGGCCCCAATACGGCGCGCCTGATACTCTCTTCTCTCACCTCATCCCAGCTTGAGACTGCGATAGCATCCGGCAATGACTCCTCGCTTAAGGCCGTGAAAGGGATCGGAGGCAAAACGGCTCAACGCATAATAGTGGACTTAAAAGATAAAATAAAAGTGGATACGGAGGCGTTAAATACAAGAATGCCCGCGGGAGAATCATACGACGATTCAGTGGCCGCTCTTGTAATGCTCGGATTCACTGCCCAACAGAGTCAGAAAGTGCTCAAGAAGCTGTTTTCTGCGAATCCGGAACTGACAACAGAGCAAGCCATCAAGCAGGCACTGACAATGCTCTGATGCGGTTGAAGCGAGGAAATATCGGACTAACAAGGAGATTAAAGCCAATCATTATGGCAGTCACAGTGTTGCTCACAACATTGTGGCTCTCTTCTGTTGCAAACTCGCAGTCGCCGGTCCGAAAGACTATCCCGGAGTTAAACACCGATAATCCTCTTTCGAAAGGGGAATATCCCGCCGACCTCAAGACGCCGCCAAACATCCGTACCGAGGCTGTCTACGACCCCGGAAGCGGAATGTTCGTGATCCACACGCGTTTGGGCGATAAAGACATAGTGACGCCATTTCTGATGACACCTGAGGAATATGCCAAAGAGATGATGCGTCAGGATATGTTCGGTTATTTCCATAAACGCAATTCGGAGACATTCGAAAAAAAGGATAAGCAACCGTTCAATATTTTCGACATGAACTTCTCGCTGGGACCTCTTGAAAAAATATTCGGCCCCGGCGGAGTACGTCTCACCACTCAGGGTTCATTGCAGCTTTCGATGGGTATCAAGAGCAACAAAATTGACAATCCCTCGCTTTCGCTGCGCAACCGCCGCAAGACATATTTCGACTTCGATCAGAAAATTCAAGCCACAATCAATGCATCGGTAGGCGATAAGCTTAAGTTCAACATGACTTATAACACCGATGCAACTTTTGATTTCGACTCCAAGAATATAAAACTCAATTATGAAGGAAAAGAGGATGAGATAATCAAAAGCATAGAGGCCGGAAACGTGAGCATGACCACCGGGTCGAGTCTGATGCGCGGCGGAACGGCACTTTTCGGACTCAAGACAAAACTTCAGTTCGGCAAACTCACTCTTACCGGGCTCATTTCCCAGCAGAATTCGGAATCGAAGACAGTATCAACATCGGGAGGTGTACAGGCCACTAAATTCAATATCAAGGCCGACCAGTATGATGCCAACCGGCATTTCTTCCTGTCGCAATATTTCTATGAGAATTATGATACATTCGCTTCTAAACTCCCGCATGTCTCATCGGGCGTGAAGATAACGCGTATCGAAGTCTGGATCACCAATAAAAACAGCAACTATAACGAATCCCGCAACTTCGTGGGTTTCATGGATCTTGGCGAAAACCGGAATCTTGCCAACACTTATTGGCAACCCGACATGTCGTTCCCGAATCCTTCCAATAAGAGCAACAACCTACTTTCGGTAATCAAAACCGATTATCCGGACGCCCGCGATATCAACAAAGTAACTCAGGCACTCGAACCTTTGCGGGCATATGGAATTGAGGGTGGCAAAGACTATGAAAAGGTTGAGAGCGCCCGACTACTGAATTCGAGTGAATACACGCTTAATTCGGAATTGGGATATATCAGCCTTAAGTCGGCACTGACCACCGACGAGGTTCTTGCCGTAGCCTACGAATATACATATCAGGGGAAGGTCTATCAGGTGGGTGAGTTCTCAAGTGATGTCACAGCCACTTCGGAATCTCTCTATCTTAAAATGTTGAGAAGCACTACCGTCTCGCCACGCCTTCCGATGTGGCGCCTTATGATGAAGAACGTGTATTCTCTTGGTGCTTATCAACTTCAGAAGAATAACTTCAAGCTCAACATTAAGTTCCTGAGCGACACAACGGGCACGGAAATCAATTTCCTTCCGGTTCCGCCCATCTCGAATGTCCCTCTTCTTCAGGTCATGAATCTTGACCGCATAGATTCAAATCAGGAGCCTCATTCCGATGGTTTCTTCGATTATGTGGAAAATTATACGGTGCAGTCTACCTCCGGTAAAATCATTTTCCCCGTAGCCGAACCGTTCGGCGCTCATCTCGAGCGCAAGATCGGCAATCCGCAGATCGCCGCCCAATACGTCTACAAAGAGCTATACGACTCCACGCTTGTGGTTGCCCGGCAGTTTGCCGATAAGAACAAGTTCTCGCTTGTCGGGGAATATCAGGCGTCAAACGGAGCACAGATAAGGCTGAATGCAATGAATGTGCCCCGAGGTTCGGTTGTCGTTATGGCCGGAGGCGTTGTGCTTACCGAAAACAGCGATTATACTGTGGATTATTCCATGGGAATCGTGACCATAACCAATCAGAGCATAATCGATTCGGGAACCAATGTCAGCGTCACGCTCGAGAATCAGTCGCTTTTCAGCATGCAGAGGAAAACGCTTCTCGGTCTGGACGCTCAGTACCGTTTCAACAAGGATTTCACTCTCGGGGGTACGATACTTCATTTCTCCGAGAAGGCGCTCACCGAGAAAGTGAATGTAGGGGAGGAGACTATCAACAACACAATGTGGGGACTCAATCTTTCCTATAACAAGGAATTCATGTGGCTCACCAATCTTCTAAACAAGATACCGACCGTAAACGCCACCGCTCCGTCGCGCATAAATATCAACGCCGAATTCGCGCAGCTTGTGCCGCATAAACAGAAAAGTGGAACCAACAAGGGTTCAAGCTATGTGGATGACTTCGAGGCCACACAAACCGGCATAGACCTCCGTTCGCCGTATTCATGGTTCCTCGCCTCAACGCCTTATGACGCTTCGTCCGATGCGCTGTTTCCGGAAGCTAAACTAAGTAATAATGTGGATTACGGCAAAAACCGCGCTTTATTGGCCTGGTATTACATCGACCGGCTCTGGACTCAGAAGAATTCATCGATTGTGCCGGGTTACATGAAGAACGATCCCAAATATCTTTCCAATCCGTATGTGCGCGAAGTGAAGATAGACGAGATCTTTCCATATCGAGATCTTGCCTATGGAGAGATGAACTACATCCAGACGCTTAACCTTTCATTCTATCCTACTGAAAGGGGCCCATATAATCTTGACGCTGATAATATCGACGCCAACGGTGCGCTGTTGAATCCCGAAAAACGCTGGGGCGGCATCATGCGCAAAATGGATAATACAAACTTCGAGAATTCGAATGTGGAATATATCCAGTTCTGGATGATGGATCCGTTTCTTGATCCCGACAATGAAAACACCGAAGGGGGTGATCTCTATTTCAATTTCGGCGAAATAAGCGAGGATATTCTGAAGGATGGGATGAAGAGCTATGAGAACGGTCTGCCTATCGACGGCAACAACAGTTTTATCGCGGAAACCGCGTGGGGTAAGGTATCGCGTCAGAATTCGCTTACCTATGCGTTTGAAAATGCAGAGAACGCCCGACCCATGCAGGATGTAGGCCTCGACGGACTTAAGAACGATGAAGAATTCACGTTCCCCACATATAGCGACTATCTCGACAAACTGAGGACAAAATTATCGCCGACAACTATCGCCGAAATGCAGGATGATCCATTCTCTGCAATGAACGATCCCGCCGGAGACAATTATCATTTCTTCCGTTCGCCATATTACGACCAGACACATGCAGGTATCTTGGAGCGTTACAAACGTTATAACGGAGTGGAAGGAAACTCCCTTTCGCCGGAGCAGTCGGACAATCCGCAATATCAGTCGTCGAGAGCTGTGCCTGATGTTGAGGATATCAATCAGGACAATACTCTCAACGAATATGAACGCTATTTCCAGTATAAGGTTTCTATCCGGCCCGAAGATCTGGAGGTAGGCAAGAACTATATAACCGACAAGGTTGAGAAGGAAGTGTCCGTTCCCGACGGACGTCAGAAAGCTGTGTGGTATCAGTTCAAGATTCCGTTGAGCTCTCCCGACAAGGTAGTAGGCGGCATCTCTGACTTCACTACAGTCCGTTTCGCCCGTATGTTCATGACCGGATTCAAAGCCGAGACTCACCTGCGTTTCGCAACCCTCGAGCTTGTCCGCGGAGAATGGCGTGACTACGCGTTCAACCTCAACAGCCGCAATGATTCTCCGGCCGAGGGCGAACTCGACATGACGGTTGTGAATATCGAGGAGAACTCCGGAAGGACGCCGGTCAACTATGTTCTTCCTCCCGGCGTCGACCGTATTCAGGATCCGGGACAGTCGCAGGCGACTCAGCTCAACGAGCAGTCGCTCTCCATAACCGTAAAAGGTCTGCAGCCGGGTGATGCGCGAGGAATATATAAGAATACGCAGCGCGACCTTCGTATTTACAAACGCCTTCAGATGTGGGTACATGCAGAGGCGCTTGTCGATAATCCGACTTCGCTCCATAATGGCGACCTTTCGCTCTTTATCCGACTCGGATCCGATGTCAAGAACAATTATTATGAATACGAGATACCTCTGGAGCTGACACCTCCCGGAACATATAATAACTTCAGCAGTGCCGACCGCGCCCGCGTTTGGCCGCTTGCCAACTATCTCGATATTCCACTCGATGTGTTTACCTCGCTAAAGACGGAGCGTAACCGCGAGAAGAGTGCGAATGCCGAAGGAGTGGGCTATTCAATTCTTTACACCGGCCACGACCCAGACAAGGTTCAGAACACTGTGGCTGTGCTTGGAAATCCCAGCCTGAGCGACGTGCGCGTAATGCTTATCGGTATCCGCAACCGGTCGAACAGTACAAAGGACGGCAACGTATGGGTCAACGAGCTTAGGGTTACGGAATTCAACGAATCTGGAGGTTGGGCCGCCAATGCCAACGTGAATCTCGCACTCAGCGACATTGCGATGGTGAACTTCACAGCGCATAAGGAGACCGACGGTTTCGGAGCCGTGGATCAGGGTCTGTCGCAGCGCCGCATGGAGGATTATGAGCAATACAATATCGCGGTGCAGGGAGACTTCGGCAAACTGTTGCCTGAAAAAGCTAAACTTTCTGCGCCCGTGTTCTTCTCCAAATCTCAGGAAACTGTCACACCGAAGTATAACCCTCTCGATCAGGATATCCTTCTGAAAGAGGCATTGGATGCCGCGACTACAAAACATGAGAAAGACTCGATAAAAAGCTATGCGGTAACCAAGAAATCAACCGAAAGTTTTTCGATGTCTAACTTCCGTTTCAACGTCCAGAGCAAGAACCCTATGCCGTGGGATCCTGCCAACTTTGTGCTCTCTTTCTCCTACAACAAGCAGAAGAACATGGATCCTACAACGGAATATGAGAACACCAACGATTACCGCGGTAGCTTCCAGTATTCATATTCCCCCTATATCAAGCCCCTCAAGCCCTTCTCAAAGCTTATCAAGGGGAAAAGCAGGACCGCCAAATATTTCCGAGATTGGGAAATCAACTGGCTATTCAACAACCTCACATTCTACACCGGCATGCATCGTTATTATTACGAGCAGCAGACGCGCAGCGAGGTAGATGTCGATTTCCGTCTGCCGGTGCAGGTGAGCAAGAATTTCACGTGGGATCGCCAACTGAGCATCACCTGGAATCTCATCAAATCTCTAAGTCTTACATTCTCAAGTAATACCACTGCAAGAATAGAGGAGACGATCGGGGCAGTGAACAAACGTCTTTTCCCTGACAAATATCAGCAATGGAAAGATACTGTGCTCACTTCCTTGCGTCACATGGGAACACCGTGGAATTATAACCAGACATTTACCGGAACTTACAGGGCTCCCTTCAACCGCATACCTGCAATAGACTATCTGTCGGGATCGGTGACATATAATTCCGTGTATCGATGGGACAAAGGAGCCACTGTCGAAGGTCTCTATCTCGGGAATACAATCCAGAACCAGACCTCCTGGAATGCCGACGCGCGTTTCAATTTCGAGACTTTATACAACAAATCGAAATATCTTCAGAAAATCAACAAACGTTTCTCATCGTCGACGAGTGCCCGAAATGCCAATTCCCGAAATTCGACAAACAAAAAGGAACGCAAATTCGAGCGAGCGATAACTCTTGCCGCCGATACGAGCACTCTCGTGAAACATAATCTTAAAACAAAGAAAATTCGTGTCACTGCTGTAATGGACGGTCGCCCGAGAAAGATCAATTTCAAAGTAGTGGACGAAAACAGTATTGAGATTCTTGACCGAGGAACGGGTAATATCAAACTCACGGTGCGCGAGAATAATAAAGAGAAGAAGAATTTCGCATCAGAACTCGCTGAATATAGTCTGCGTTTCCTGATGATGCCCCGTTCGGCATCCTTCCGCTGGCGCAACAGTCATTCGATGAATCTGCCTCTGTTCTCGCCCAATGTGGGCAATGTATTGGGCCAGTCGCTTTCCCATGGCCCGATGACACCAGGCCTTGACTTCGCTTTCGGCTTCTATGGGAAAGACTACGTGGAGAAGGCTCTTGACAGGGGTTGGCTTATCACGGATACGGACCAGATTTCTCCGGCGTTATGGACCAACAGCAATGAATATAATTTCGAACTGACTCTCGAGCCGATAAAGGGGTTGAAGATTCTTCTGACCTCGAATCTCACCGACAGCCGCACAGAGCAGATGCAGTTTATGTATGCCGGTATGCCGACATCTTTCTCCGGAACATATATGCGCACGCATGTGGCTCTGAAATCCGCGCTGAAGAGCTCCAAAGCCGAAAACGGCTATGCATCCGATGCATTCAACACATTCCTGAGCTATATCCCGCAGGTTGCGGCGCGTGTGGAAGGGGAATATTCCGGAACCAATTATCCAACCACCGGCTTCCTCGAGGGAAGCCCTTTGGCCGGGGCGCCGTTCAACCCTGAAATAGGAACGGCGAGCGCAACCAGTCCCGACGTGCTGATACCGGCTTTCCTTGCGGCTTACAGCGGGGGAGATCCCAATAAGATAACGTTGAAACACTTCCCGGGTCTCGCATCTATGCGTCCCAACTGGAGAATTACTTACGACGGTCTCATCAAGATGGGAAATATGCAGAAATGGTTCAAGTCGTTCACAATCACTCACGCATATCAATGCACCTATTCAGTAGGCTCATATTCGAGTTTTATGAATTGGGTGGGTGTTGACGGAGAGAGAGGTTTCATTCTCAACGAACAGACCGGACAGCCAATACCTTCGTCACCGTATAATATCACGTCTGTAGCCATCACAGAGCGTTTCGCTCCATTGCTCGGCGTGAAACTCACCTTATTCAACGATTTAACTTTCAATGCAGAATACCGCGATTCCCGCACATTGAATCTCAATACGTCGGCCGGCCAGATAGTGGAGACAACAAGCAAACAGCTTTCTATCGGCGCGGGATATAAGATTGCCAATTTCAACTCGATATTGAAAATAGGCAGCAAACAGGGTGGCGTTTCCAACGATCTGTCCCTCAACCTCGACATAGCCTTGGCAAACAACCAGTCGCTTATCCGGCGCATTGAGACCGCATACACGCAAGCCACCAACGGCACGCGCACGTTCTCGCTCAATTTCATGGCAAGTTATATCTTGAGCAAGCGCATCACGCTGTCGGCATTCTTCGACCATCAGGTGAACACACCGCTTGTATCGAGCTCCTCCTATCCCACATCCAACTCCAATTATGGGGTTGCTGTGAATGTATCTCTTGCAAGATAGGATTATGATTTAGAATTATGGAATGGATTCAAAGTATATTGTTCGAGCATACGGCCGTTCAGGCAGTGATAGTGCTGTCTGTGATAATTGCGGTTGGGCTTGCTCTCGGCAAGATTAATATCTGTGGTATATCTCTGGGCGTTACCTGGGTCTTTTTTGCGGGAATCCTTGCAGGTCATCTCGGTTTTTCGATAGATTCGGGAATGCTTGTATTCGCAGAAAGTTTCGGACTTATCATTTTCATCTATGAACTCGGTCTCAAGGTCGGTCCCGGTTTTTTCAGCAGTTTCAAAAAAGGGGGAGTCAAGTTGAATATACTCGGGCTCTCTACTGTTCTGCTCGGTACGCTTCTTGCCGCCGCATTGGCTTATGCGCTTTGCATCCCTATGTCGGACATGGTAGGCATATTAAGCGGTGCCACAACCAACACCCCGGCACTCGGAGCCGCTCAGCAAGCACTCAAGCAGGTCGGCATGTCGGCCAGTGGCGCGGCATTGAGTTGTGCGGTGACGTATCCTTTAGGCGTCGTAGGAGTCATAATAGCCATCATTCTTCTCCGAAAGACAGTGGTGCGAGAGTCAGACCTGTCATCCGGATCGGCCGATGACGACGACCATACGTTTATCGCAACATTCCGCATCAAGAATCCAGCGTTATTCGGCAAAAGCGTTCAGGAAATCGCTTCGCTTACGAATGTGAAGTTTATCATTTCACGCTTATGGCGCGATGGAGAAGTGAGTATTCCGACATCCGAGACAACGGTTCGCGACAACGACAGGGTAATGGCCATCACCACCGACAAAGATATCAAAGCATTGACAGTGCTTTTCGGAGAGCATGAAAGTTTTGACTGGAACACCGGCGATATAGATTGGAACAAGATCGACAGCAGTCTCACTTCAAAGCATCTCATCATAAGTAAGCCGGAACTCAACGGCAAGCGTCTCGGGTCGCTGCGGCTGAGAAATAATTACGGTATCAATATTACGCGAGTGATGCGAAGCGGTGTCAGTCTTCTTGCCACTCCGAGCCTTGTGCTTCAGCTCGGCGACCGCCTGACGGTTGTGGGAAAAGCCGGGCAGATAGCGAAGGTGGCTGATCTTGTTGGCAACCGCATCACAAAGCTCAAAGACCCGAACCTTGCAGTAATTTTTGTGGGACTTGTGCTTGGCTTGATTCTTGGCTCAATACCTATTGTAATTCCGGGAATCTCAGTTCCCGTGAAACTTGGACTTGCCGGGGGGCCAATTGTCGTGGGTATTCTGATGGGTAGATATGGACCGCAACTACACATGGTGACATATACCACCCGCAGCGCCAATCTTATGTTGCGGGGATTGGGCCTTTCACTTTTCCTTGCCTGCCTCGGTCTCGATTCAGGTTCTCAGTTCATTGAGACAATAGTGCAAGGCAACGGACTGCTTTGGATTGGTATCGGTTTTGTGATAACTCTTATACCGGTCTTGATAATGGCATTCTTTTCAATGCGATTCTTCAAGCTCGATTTCGGTTCCACCTGCGGAATGCTATGCGGAGCGATGGCAAACCCGATGGCCCTGAACTATGCCGACGATACCATCGACGGCGATAACCCGGCAGTGAGCTATGCCACAGTCTACCCGATGGCAATGTTCTCTCGAGTGGTTATAGCCCAGCTGCTCGTGCTGATTTACTTCGGATAAAATATTAATAATTTTGCATTCAAGTTTTGTTCATTATTTCTTTTAAATTATATTTGCAATAACTAATAATATTATATAATTATGAAGAAGATGAAAAAATTGATTAAGAAGATTTATGCATTAGCCATAATCATGTTAATGGGTTTCATAACGACCTCATGCTTGAATTCAGATTTTGACCAAGTCGCATATTATAAAGGCCCAGATAAAAATAGGGTATATGTTTATACTACTGAGACAACAGACATGTCTAAAATCAAGAAACATGCAAATAAATTAATGAATACTGAAGGTCAAATGACTGTAGCCGTTTATTATAAAACTGCACCTAGAGGTATTGAACAAGTTACTTCTTGTGGCACATTTGATTATGCTCTGCAGCTGGCTTGTCAACCCAATTGTATCGCAGCATATTGGAGATATCCAAGTGGCCTTTCAAAATTTTCGGAATATCCAAATTTTAATGATGATTGATTTCGTAACAGATGAGTGATTCTTATTATGTTGCTTCCAGCTTGGGTTCTGTTTCACCTCAGAATTCAACTTTTTTAGTTCCAAGTTCTACAAAGCAAGTTATTGACGCGATTTTAGCGTTGATTAAAGATTGTTCTTCTAGATATAAGGCGAATGATAAGGATACAAATTTGGCACTTAACTCTATAGCATTCCAAATAATTACTGGATTGGACGGATATGCAATCAGAGTTAATGTTTTTCCCAAGGATGAAAAATCGAGTGTGGTTAATCTATCATGTGCGCCATTAACAGGTTTTTATACAGTGTCTGGGGATATTCAGCGAGTTATATCAGAAATCCAAAATGGAATCGTAGCCGAATTAAATGGGGAAAGTCCTGAAGAAGTTCGTAGAATTATTAAAGAAAGTAAGAATTCATCAGGTTGTTCGATTATTTCAATAATTTTGGTTATTGCAATACTAGGGATAATTTGGTATTTAGTATCCAGTATTTTCATCTAATTCAATATTATGGAACAGCGAATTTACTGCGAGGTATAATTCAGATAATGCTTGCACTTTAGTATATTAACTAAAAAAGAATCAGCCCAAAAGCCTTCCGGCTTTTGGGCTGATTCTTTTTCATTTCTTATGAAAATCAGAAGAAGCGGGTTACCGAGTTGTCGTAGTTGAAGAGTCGGGGAGTGCCCTGGAGATTCACGAGGGTATATTTCGTGGCTCCATTGGCATCTTTGAAAACGACGACATTGCCGCAAAGTGTCCCCGAGAAATTACCGGAACCGGAACCGAGGCTCCATGCGCCGGATGCCGACGAGACTTTTACTTTCTCCGAAGGATTGTTGCTCACGGTGTAATCGCCGGGCGCCGGCGTTATAAGCGTCGATGTATCGGCCACTACATTGAGCATCACCATTCCGCGCAGGCCGGGAGTATATTCCACGACATACCATCCTCCTTTCTCCTCTTCGATTTTAAAGGCCATTCCCGGTTGAAGGAGAACAGGTTTGTCAGCACTATTGACAGCTGCAAACTCATTCTTGGCCACCGGAGTCTCGAATACTTTTGTCTCTTTACCGATCACAACATAGTTGTCGGCGTAAGCGGCCGAGCAGAGAAGGATAGCGGCCGAGATGATTGTTGCTGTTCTGAATTTCATATTAGTTATTTCAATTAATTTCAATCAAGATGAAGAAGCTCTTTGATCTTGTCGACGGCGATCGAAAGTCCGTTGACGTCTTTTCCACCTGCCTGTGCGAAGAAGGGCTGCCCGCCGCCACCTCCTTTGATTGCCTTGGCTGCTTCCCTGACAATCTGCGAGGCGTTGAAGCCCTGCTTTACAAGATCATCCGAAAGAGCCAGAGTCAGAAGCGGTTTGCCATCGTTGACGGTTGCCGCTACAAACACCGTGGATTCCGGACACTGTTTGCGGATATTGAAAGCAACATTCTTCACAATCTCCGGCAGGCGAGGGCCAACCATGACGGCAACCTTGACGCCATTTATCTCTTTTGCATTGCGGATGGCATCCTCTGTCAATCCGGATATGCGCTCATTCATGAATTCATCAACCTGATGGCGGAGATCTGCATTCTCGGTGATAGATTTCCGAACGGCGGCACGCAGGTCGGAGGAACTACCGAGAAGCGAGTTAAGGTCGCGCATAAGATCCTGAATATTGTCGAGCATATTCTCAACGCCTGTTCCGGTTACTGCCTCTATACGGCGTATACCGGCAGCGATCGAGCTTTCCGACAATATTCTCACCATACCTATATTTCCGGTGTTGGCAACATGCGTTCCGCCGCATAATTCGACGGAAGTACCATATTTCACAACTCGCACCTTATCGCCGTATTTCTCACCGAAGAGTGCCATTGCACCCATTTCGCGAGCTTCGGCAATAGGCATATCGCGGCGTTCTTCAAGAGGAATGGCTTCGCGTATACGGCTGTTGACGATATGCTCTACTTTGCGCAGCTCCTCGGGCGTGACTTTCTGGAAATGAGAGAAGTCGAAACGCAATACCTCTGGTGACACAAACGATCCTTTCTGTTCAACATGCGATCCGAGAACTTCACGTAGAGCCTCATGCAGAAGATGCGTTGCCGAGTGGTTGGCTGATGTGGCTTTTCTTGCATCGAGATCTATATGAGCTATTAATTCAGCCGAAGGATCCGCCGGAAGTTCATAAGAGAGATGCACTCCAGTATTGTTTTCCTTCTTTGTATCGAAAATCTGCGTGGTTTTTCCGTCGGAAGTGATAAGCACGCCTTTGTCACCGACCTGACCTCCCATCTCGGCATAAAAAGGTGTCTTCGAAAGCATTATCTGATAATATTCCTTACCTTTCTGCTTAACCTTGCGATAACGGAGAATGCGGGTGGGGGTCTCGAAAGAATCGTAGCCAACAAATTCCTCATCTCCGGGATTAACCTCCACCCAGTCTGTTGCCTCTGTGGAAGCCGCGTTTCTCGCGCGATCCTTCTGCTTCTTCATTTCGGCATCGAATCCTTTACGGTCGAGATCCATATCCTGCTCGCGAAGGATAAGTTCCGTGAGGTCGAGGGGGAAACCGTAAGTGTCGTAAAGTACGAATGCGTCTTCGCCCGAGAGAGTCTTGCTGTTGTTTTCGCGTGCCTTGGCGATAAAGGAATCAAGAAGTTTGATTCCCTTGTCGAGTGTGCGCAGGAAAGCTTCCTCCTCCTCTTTGATAACCTTTTTGATAAGGTCTTTCTGAGCGGGGAGTTCGGGATAGGCTGCGCCCATCTGATCCACGAGCGTGTCGATAAGCTTATAAAGGAATGCCTCTTTCTGATCGAGGAATGTATATACATATCTTACGGCACGGCGAAGGATTCGGCGAATCACGTAACCGGCCTTGGCGTTCGAAGGAAGCTGCGAATCGGCAATCGAGAAAGCGATTGTACGAACATGATCGGCTGCAACACGCATTGCTACATCGATCTTTTCGTCGGTTCCGTATTTTTTGCCGGAGAGACGTGAAATCTCGTCGATGAGAGGTGTGAACACATCCGTGTCGTAATTCGATTTCTTTCCCTGAAGAGCCATGCAGAGACGTTCGAAGCCCATACCGGTATCGATAACCTTTGCGGGAAGCGGCTCGAGATGGCCGTCGGCCTTGCGATTATATTGCATGAACACGAGATTCCAGATCTCGATTACAAGCGGATTGTCTTTGTTCACGAGAGTGGCACCGTCTACGGCTTTGCGCTCCTCGTCGGAACGGAGGTCGATATGGATCTCCGAGCAGGGGCCGCAGGGACCTGTATCGCCCATCTCCCAGAAATTGTCATGACGGTTGCCATTAATAATATGTGAAGCGGGAAGATGCTTTTCCCAATAGCCTGCAGCCTCATTGTCACGCTCGAGTCCTTCCGGCTCGAAACCTTCGAACACAGTGGCATAAAGGCGATCGGGATCAAGGCCAACAACTTCCGTGAGGTATTCCCAAGCCCAGTTGATAGCTTCTTTTTTGAAATAATCGCCGAAGCTCCAGTTGCCGAGCATCTCGAACATCGTATGATGATAGGTGTCGTGTCCGACCTCCTCGAGGTCGTTGTGCTTGCCGGATACGCGTAGGCATTTCTGCGAGTCGGTGACTCTTTTCGCATCCGCAGGCCTGTTGCCTAAGATAATGTCCTTGAACTGATTCATGCCGGCGTTGGTGAACATCAACGTCGGGTCGTCCTTGATTACCATCGGAGCCGACGGTACGATTTTATGACCTTTCTCCCTGAAGAAATTCTTAAATGATTCTCTGATTTCGTTTGATGTCAGCATTGTATATGATATATGCTATTGATATTGATTGCAAAATTACTCATTTTTGAGTATTTTTGCAATCAATTCACTATGAAACGACAGATATTCTATATATATAATCCCGAGACCGATAATTTCGAAAGGGTGTTTCCCTCGTTGAAAGGACGGTTGTTGCATGTTTTGCGCATCGGCGGTCTGTCGTTGCTTATGGGCATCGGTATATATTTCATCATATTCTATGCCCTCGATGCTCCCACTGAGCAGAATCTCCGCAAGGAGAACGCGGTTCTTAAAAGCCAATATAACATTCTGAACCGACGACTCGATAATTCATTGAAAGTGATGGAGGATATCCAGAACCGCGACGACAATTTCTACCGGGTGATGATGCAGATGGATCCTGTTGGCCATGGACAGCGTCTGGCCGGGCTCGATAACGAAAAACGCTATCAGGATCTCCAGAAGATACCGGATGCCGGTCTGGTGAAGATTCTGACACAGCGGCTCGACCTTTTCGAACGTCAGCTATATGCCCAGAGCCTTTCCTTCGACGAGCTCCGCACGTCGGCATCTAAGCAGAAAGATAAACTTGCGCACATTCCCTCCGTGATTCCTATCAATATCAAGGATTTCACAATGTCGTCGGGTTATGGAGTCAGAAGAGATCCAATCTACGGATCATCGAAATTTCACGCCGGACTTGATTTTGCCGCCAAGACCGGAACGCCTGTATTCGCCACTGCCGATGGCCGTGTCACCGAGGCCGACCGCAAAGGAGGTTTTGGCAATTGCATAGATATTGCCCACGGTTATAACTACGTGACGCGATATGCTCATCTGAGCGAGATTCTCGTCAAGCCTGGGCAGGAAGTGAAACGCGGAGAGATGATCGGAAGGGTTGGATCCACCGGCAAATCCACCGGATCTCACCTGCATTATGAGGTGCTTTTCAAGAACGAGCCACAGAATCCAGTGAACTATTACTTCATGGATCTGACGCCTGAAGAATATGCAGAAATGGTGCGCATTGCGGAGAATGCCGGACATGTGATGGATTGAGGGTATAGTCTAAGATGGAAGAACTTGATAAAAAATATTATAAGATTCGGGATGTTTCGGAACTGTTGGGCGTGACAGCCTCGACACTGAGATATTGGGAACAGGAATTCCCTGAATGTCGCCCGCGCCGAAGCGCTACGAATATAAGATATTACAAAGCGGAAGATATCGAGTTGCTAAAGCTCATTCACTATCTTTTGAAATTCAAAGGGCTAAAAATTGAAGCTGCAAAAGAGCAGCTTAAAAGTAACAGGTCGAATGTTTCGAGACGCGTGAAAGTGATTGAGACGCTTACCCAGACGCGCGATGAACTCGAAGGCATGCTCAAAGCTCTCGACCGGAGGCAAAGCAGCACTACAAACTCTCAATAACAAGGATCGAGGTCTAAACACAGACAATATAAAAATTCAGCGGTGGACACGTCGATGCGCGTCCACCGCTGATATTATATGCTTTCGATGTTATTGTCAGACAAAGAATAGAATCACTATCTGGGCGGCTATCACTCGCATGAACATAGATAGAGGATAAACCGTGGAATAGGCAACGGCCGGAGTGTCGTTGTTGGCCGCCTTGTTGGCATATGCGAGTGCAGGGGGATCTGTATAGCTACCGCTCATCATACCTATGATATAGAAGTAATTGAGCTTATATTTCGCTCTTGCTATAATCCCGACTACGATCAGCGGCACTACAGTGATTATGAAACCATATGCAACCCAGAGAGCTCCCTGATTGTTGAACACCGTGGCGAAGAAGTCTTTGCCGGCGGCGAGCCCTACAGAGGCGAGGAAGAGACATATTCCCATCTCGCGAAGCAACAGGTTTGCGGATGAATTGGTGTAGGTGACCAGACGGAATTTATGACCGTAAGCACCTATGAGAATCGCCACTACCAGAGGACCGCCTGCGAGTCCGAGTTTCATGGGCACTGACATACTACCGGGGAACTGAAGCGGAATGCTTCCGACAAGAATTCCAAGGAAAATGCCGATGAACATCGTTATGAGGTTCGGTTCATTGAGACGTTTCATGGAGTTGCCGAGTTTGTTGGCAAGGTTGTTGATGTCATCGAGCTTGCCGACAACCGTCAGGCGGTCGCCCATCTGAAGGCGCAGGTTAGGACCTGCAACGAGATCGACGCCGGCACGGTTCACACGTGTCACGTTCAACTTGTAGGCCGAATGCAACCTCATCGAACCGAGTTTGGCTCCGTTATATTCGGTTTTGGTTACAAGAATACGTCTCGATACCACAGGGCCATTCTCTCTTTCCCATTTTTTCTCTATCACCGGACCCATGAAGCGGGTGAAGAGTTCCTCATCCTGTTGCGAGCATACCACAAGACAGATATCTCCATAGTTCACTTCATCTTTAGAAGTAGGAATGATCACCGTGCCGTCAGGCTTTTCGATTCGGGAGATAACATAATCGCAGGAGATGAGAGTATGAAGTTTTTCCATCGACAGGCCGTCGATCATTTTGTTGGTGACCTTCAGCGAAACGATATGGGGCGCGAGCAGGGAACTCTTTTCGTCATTCTCGATTTCGGCAATTTCTGCGTTTGTATCGATTTTAAAGAGTTTGCGTATCAGAATCATTGTTATGATGATGCCGATCACGCCGAGAGGATACGCGGCGGCATATCCCATCGACATCTGCTGACTCACATCATATCCCTCGGGATTGACCTGAAGGAATGTCTGCTGAGCCGCACCGAGTCCGGGGGTGTTGGTTACCGCACCGCTCATGATGCCGACAAGCTGCGATATTGAAGTCGCTCCGTCGGAGCCCCCCTGAAGGAAATAAATGGCGAACATTATCAGCACATTCAGGCAAATTCCTGTCACGGCAAGAAGATTCAGTTTAACACCGCCTTCTTTAAATGATGAGAAGAAACCGGGTCCGACCTGCATACCGATGGAAAAGATGAACAGGATGAGGCCGAACTCACGTAGAAAATGGAGCACGTCGCCATTTGCCTGATATCCGAAATGGCCCATGATAATGCCGACAAACAAGACGAATGTCACGCCGAGAGATACACCTAAAATCTTGATTTTACCTAAATAGACACCCGCAAATATCACGAAAGAATATAGTACGATCGTGCTTGCCAGAGAATCGTTGTAGGGTTTGATTAAATCGATCAACCAATCCATATGTTAATATTACTCTATGATTCTTCTAACCTGTATGCCTTCTTTTGAAAACAAAGTGCAAAATTAGTAAAAATTCCCTAAAAAATAAGACCCCTGCTTAACATTTTTGGCAGAGGTCAAAATAATGGTTTAGACTATATTGAAATATCATTGCTGAATTATCAGTCCATGCGGTCGCGATAGTCTTCATAGGTGAATTCGCGCAGTAGTCTGGGTTCCCCTTGCATTGGCTTGAACCATATCGAGGGATGCTGGATACCGTTGAACATATTGGTCTTAACCGTGGTATAATGATTCATATCGAGAAGAGTGAGACGACTGCCGGATTCAAGCGGTTTCTCGAATTTCCAGAAACCCGTGTAATCTCCGCTTAGACATGAATTGCCTCCGAGCCTATATGATATTCCTTCAGCAGATTCATCGGACAATGCCTCAAGAATAGCGGGTTTGTATGGCATTTCGAGACAGTCAGGCATGTGACATGCGAACGACGCATCGATTATCGCAGTCTTTATGCCGGCATCCTCCACCACATCGAGAACTTCAGTCACCAAGTCACCCGTCTGCCAGGTAAAGGCGCTTCCCGGTTCCATAATCAACTGAATATGTGGATATTCCTTTTTGAAAGCTTTCAGCAGTCCCACAAGGTGTTCTGTATCATAATCTTTTCTTGTGATAAGATGACCGCCTCCCATATTAAGCCATTTGACATGTGGAAGCAGATGTCCGTATTCCCGTTTGAAGGCATCAAGCACCTTTTCGAGGTCGTAGCTCGAAGATTCGCATAGAGCATGGAAATGAAGTCCTTCGATTCCCTCCGGAAGTCCCGATGCCAATGCTTCCGGCTTCTCACCGAATCTTGAACCGGGTACGCATGGGTTATATATGTCAGTCTCGATCACACTGCAATGAGGATTCACACGAAGACCCACAGAAACATGGCGATCCGGATTTTTCGCATTATGTTTTACGATAAGAGGGTAGAACTTCCTGAACTGCGCGAGAGAATTAAAAGTTATATGCGTGCTCCCGGCAAGAAACTCGGGGAATGTCTCCTCCGTATATACCGGGCAATAAGTGTGCACTTCATTGCCGAGAAATTCGAGCGACAGTTTCATCTCATTAAGTGAGCTTGCAGTAGAAGCCTGAAAATACTCGGCAATAACCGGGAATGTTTTCCACAAAGCATTAGCCTTGAATGCCATAATGATTTTCACCCCGGCTCTTTCCGAAACATCTTTGAGTTTACGGAGGTTGGCGCGCAGCCTATCCTCGTAAACTATATAATATGGAGTTTTAATTTTCTTTTCCATCATGTCACAATATTGTGAATTTAGCGAATTTCAGAAGAAGTTTTTTGACGCCCATCACACCGAAATCCACAGTAATGGTCGGCTCACCCTGAACATTTCCCATCGATTGGATTGTGCCGATTCCGAGTTTGGGATGTTCAATCTCCATACCGATTGCAAGTTCATCAGGGGTATGCATGGGCTTGATTCCAGAACCGATTGACTTGTCAATGGCATTAATGTCACGAAGAGCGCGTCGGCCGTAATCAGGGCGGGAAGAGGGAGTGCCATAATCCCGGAACTTTCCTTCGGCGAAGGAACGCGCCGGCCTGTCGCCCCGTTCATATCGGTTATAGGAGGAGGCGGGATTTAAGAATTTAACATCCGAACTGTCGGCGATATCCACAGAAGAGACAAGCTTGAGATACCTGGGATCTATATCCGAGAGAAATCTCGACGGTTTCGTCAGCATCGTCTGGCCATTGCGGAAACGCGAGCCGGCGAATGTGAGAGTGCAGGTTACCTTCGCGCGTGTGATGGCCACATATAGCAGACGCCGTTCCTCCTCAATCTGAGCAAGAGAATCCATGCTCATCGAGGAGGGGAAAAGTTCCTCTTCGACTCCCACCACATAAATATGTTTGAACTCAAGACCTTTCGCAGCATGCACAGTCATAAGCGTCACTTTCGGCACATCCTTCTCATCCTTCTCATCCTGGTCAGTGGCCAGCATCACTTCCGAGAGAAAAGCCCGCATTGAGACATCTGCGTCAGCCTCCTCTTCGCGTCGCGATTCAGTGAAATCCTTTAGTCCGGCAAGAAGTTCGGAAAGGTTTTCCTGTTTGCTGATGCTTTCAGGAGTATTGTCATGGGCGAGAGAGGTCAGGATGCCTGTGCGGTTATAAATCAACTGACCGAGAGCATACGCATCGGATTTGCTGTTGTCGTCGATAAATAGGCTGATAATTTCGGCAAACGCTTCAAGCTTGCGGGTTGTTCCGGCATTGATACCTACATTATAGTTTTTGACATCGGATATAATCTCCCAAAGACTTTTGCCGTTTTCCGTGGCACAAGCCTGAATCTTCTTCATTGTGGTCTCACCGATTCCGCGCGCGGGATAATTTATGACGCGGCGAAGAGCTTCGTCATCATCCGGATTGATTGTGAGTCTGAAATATGCAATGACATCCTTTATCTCCTTGCGCTGATAGAATGAGAGGCCGCCATATATACGGTAGCTGATATTCCGCTTCCTCAGAGCTTCTTCAAGGACGCGGCTCTGCGCATTGGTGCGGTAAAGGATGGCATAATCGTCGAAGCTGTCGTGGCAGGATAGTTTCGAGGCCGATATGAGATTAGCCACGAGATAAGCCTCCTCCATATCGGAATAGGTGCGGATCACCTCTACAGGTGCACCCGGCTCATTCTCGCTGTAGACATTCTTTTTCAGCTGGTTTGTATTCCTTGAGATCAGACTGCCGGCGGCATTGACAATGTTTTGCGTGGAGCGGTAATTCCTCTCGAGTTTAAAGATCCTCAGCCCGGGATAGCGCTTTTCAAGATTGATGATATTGCCGATGTTTGCCCCGCGGAAAGAGTAGATGCTCTGGGCATCGTCGCCGACAACGCAAAGGTTTCTTGATTCCCCTACAAGCTGTGAGATTATGAGATGCTGCGCAAAATTGGTGTCCTGATACTCGTCGACAAGGATATATCTGAAAAACTCCTGATAATGGCGGCGCACATCAGGATGGTCGCGCAACAGAAGGTTCATAAAGAAAAGGATATCGTCGAAATCCATTGCGTTTGCTCGATGACACCGCTCGCAATAAAGCTTATAGATTCTTCCCGTGAGCGGACGTTTGGCCCGGCGGTCGGCTTCCACAAGATCTTTGTTGAGCATGTATTGATCGGCGTCGATCATCGCGTTCTTGGCATTCGATATATTACATGCCAGCACGGCCGGTTTGTATATCTTCTCATCGAGCGCGAGTTCCTTCACAATTATTTTCAGTAGAGAACGCGTGTCTGCGGTATCATAGATAGTGAAACCCGGTTTGAATCCCACCATGTCGGAATGGGATCGGAGCAGGCGCAGAAAAATCGAGTGGAAAGTACCCATCCATAGCCGCGAAGATACTTTCGTGCCTACAGCCGAAGCTATACGCTCCTTCATTTCGCGGGCGGCTTTGTTGGTGAAGGTCAATGCCATTATTCTGTATGGTTCGAAACCACAACTCAGAAGATCGACTATTTTATATGTAAGCACTCTTGTTTTTCCAGATCCAGCTCCGGCAATAACAAGCGAGGGGCCGTCTTTATAGACAACGGCGTCACGCTGCTGGGGATTCAGCAGGTCGAGGTAATTGAAGCTTATTTCAGACATATTAGACTCTGTTCCTTAATTATCGCTGAAAGCTCTGTTTAATTCATTATAATCCGGTATTCCCGGAATAAAGTGATAAGTATTGCCGTCATAGTCGATGACACAGCAGTAATGGTTCAGACCGTTGGAGACAATCAGATACCTTGCGCGCAACGTCATGTTGTATCTCACAATCTGGTCGAAGGTGTCCTGAGTGATCTTCACGTCGGGTGCCTTATATTCAACGATTATGAGGGGAGTGCCGTCAGGACGGAATATAACCGTGTCGCAACGTTTGGACATGCCGTTGACCTTCACACCGATTTCGTTCGCCATCAAGCTTGCCGGATAATGGAAAGCTTCGCGGAGCCATGCCGTGAACTGCTGACGGACATATTCCTCGGGAGTGAGTGTTACAAACTTTCCTCGCAACGGATCGAAAATCTTCTCAACTCCGTCGGTTACGTTTGTCCGGACTTGCGACAATGGAATATTGAGTCGGGGAAATGTCATTTAACGAGTTTGTTCGCGCCCTTATACGCAGGGTCGTAGATAGAATTCAAGAGGTCGGCAAGACGAAGGCCGCCTTTGAGGAACTGCTCTTCAATAACAGGTGTCCATTTTGCGATATAGTCGTAAGAGAGATTCTCCTCCTGCGGGGTGGTGTTGTAGATATCCTTGGCTATCTCATAGCATTCTTTTCCCCATTTCTCAGGAGTGCCGTCGGCCAATATTTCAGCCTCTCTTTCAGGAGTGGCGCGATCGATCTGCTGCTGCCATTCGGTGTAGCTCCATTTATGGGCGGATTCAGGAAGACGGCTGTCCCATACGGAATGAAGATTGGTGGGGGATTTAAAGAACTTCACTGTCCAGCGGTTGCCGCCCAGATCGCTGCGATGTCCCATGTGCATCGGCTGATGGATATCGCCGAGGAAATGGATCACCATTTTCAGAGCGTCGGATTTCTGCTTATCTGTAGCTTTTGCGTCGCGCAGGATTTCGACCTGACCGCGGATGGCGCGCACTATATCGCCATCCTCATGCAGAGACGCCGATTCGAAAGTTTCGTCGGCATCAATATTCTTATAATGCCATGTCTTGGAATATGCATATTCCGGAGTATGGGATGCATTGTCGAGCCAGTTGGCATAATAGACTATAGACTTCCCTCCCAAAATATTTTCTACTGCAGCTTTAGTTGCTGGTGTAAGATGATTTTCGGCAATAAAACATACCGTGTCATGTCCTTTCTGACCCCAGCCGAAACCGGAGATGCAGCAGAGCGACATTGCCGCCATGCTGAGATATAATTTTTTTATGTTCATTGTAAATAGCATTGTTCTGTCTACAAAAATACAAAAAATTCTCCATATACCGGACCCCGCGACATACATACCTGTATCAAAACCTTTCCTATGATGCAAAAATTATCTAAATTTGCTAAAAGAAATAATCGACTAACCGATTCCAAACCATGAACGACACCAATACTAATAAAGAGATAAAAGCTAAAGCTGATTTCAGACGCAAACCTGAATGGCTTAAGATCAAACTTCCGCGGGGATTCAAAACGAGTCAGGTTGTAAGCCTTCTTAACGACCGGCATCTGCACACCATCTGCTCAAGCGGAATGTGTCCCAACCGTGCGGAATGCTGGGGAGCGGGAACCGCTACATTCATGATCGGCGGTAACATCTGCACCCGTAACTGCCGGTTTTGCAATGTAGCCACCGGCAAACCGTTGCCCCTCGACGAAAAGGAGATAACCGACATCGTCGACTCCGTGAAAGAACTCGGCCTCAAACATATAGTGGTGACATCGGTAGACCGTGATGATCTTGAAGACTGCGGTGCCGGACATTGGGCCAAACTTATCCGCACTCTCAAACGAGAAGTACCGGGTCTGACCATGGAGGTTCTGATTCCCGATTTCAAGGGAAGAACGGAACTTCTTGATATGGTTATAGCCGAAAAACCGGACATAATATCGCATAATCTCGAAACCGTGAGAAGACTTACGCCCGAAGTGAGGACATTCGCCACATACGACAATTCGCTGAATGTGCTCAGATATATAGCTTCAAAAGGAATCCGCACAAAATCGGGGATAATGCTCGGATTAGGTGAAACCCGCGATGAGATTCTCCAGACGATGAACGACCTTCTTTCGGTAGGTTGCCAAATAATGACGATCGGACAATACTTGCAGCCGACAAAGAATCATTATCCATTGCAGGAATACATCCACCCCGACACGTTCGCCGAATATGGCAGAATAGGGAAGGAGAAAGGATTCCGGCATATCGAGAGCGCTCCGATGGTGAGATCGAGCTATCATGCGGAGAAACATATACTATAAATCAATCAGCCAATTACCAGTATGAGATTTCCTGTTTATATCGCATTATTATTTGCGGCTTCCATAGCAATATCGCCCGTTTACGGGGCTAAGAAATCATTGCCCGATACCCTTCCCGTACCCGGCAAAGTGCTCGATCATGAAGGGATACCATTGAATCCGACACCCGTAGCGGTAAGTCATCCTTATTCAGGAATACTCAATCTTTCCGCCGGAATATCCACATCCGAGATTCCTGCTGAAATGCGTGGCGCACTCTCGGGCATCAAACAGTCGGCCTGCGGCATTCCGGTGAAGATTTCTATCGACAAAAATTCATTGGCGAAAAGCAAGCCCGGAACTTACAGGCTCGAAATAGGGCCGGATCAGATAAGTATTGCCGGATATGACGATGACGGTATCTACTACGGATTGCAGACATTGCGCAATATAATAGAGGAGATCGAAAAATCCGACAAAGATGATCTGCCGATGATGGTGGTCGACGACTATCCTGAATTCAAATACCGCGGAGTAGTCGAAGGTTTTTACGGACGTCCCTGGAGCCACGAGACAAGATTATCGCTGATTGATTTCATGGGCCGAAATAAGATGAACAGCTATGTTTACGGTCCGAAAGACGATCCTTATCACCGCACACCCGACTGGCGCAAACCATATCCGGCCGAAGAGGGTAAGAAAATCAAGGAACTTGCCGAAAGATGCCGCAAAAACAGGATGCGTTTCGTATGGGCGATTCATCCCGGAGGTGATATAAGATGGGATAAGGCTGATTATGACAGTCTGCTCAACAAATTCGAATCGATGTATGACCTCGGGGTGCGTCAGTTCGCAGTATTTTTCGACGATATAAAAGGGGAAGGAACGGATTCAAAGAAACAGGCGGCTCTGCTCAATTCCTTAGTGCGCGATTTTGTGCGTAAGAAAGGGGATGTGGGCAATCTGATAGTATGCCCTACTGATTATAACCAGGGGTGGGCAAATCCCTCCGAGAAAGGACAACTTGCCGTTTATGGCAGGGAACTCGATCCAGAAGTGGAAGTGTTCTGGACCGGAAAGGTAGTATGTGGCGATATCGAGAATGAATCTCTGGAATTTGTTGACTCGCGCATAAACCGTCCGGCTCTTGTGTGGTGGAATTTCCCTGTTACCGATTATTGCCGTCACAATCTTCTGCTTGGCCCCGTCTATGGACTTGAAACCACCCTCGATTCCTCAAAGATGGCAGGTATAGAGTCAAATCCGATGGAAAACGGAGAGGCATCCAAGGGGGCGATCTATGGCGTTGCCGACTACGCATGGAACCCTTCGGCATACAATCCTTTGGACAACTGGAACCGCTCGTTTCATGTCCTTATGCCCGGCGCATCTGAAGAATATGCCACGTTTGCCATTCATTCGGCCGACCCGCCGAAAAATTATAGAAGAAACGAATCCTGGAATGTAAAGACCTTCTCATACAATAATTATACTCCCGAAATGTTCGAGGCTTTACGCAAAGAGTTTCAGGCCATCTCGGAAGCTCCCGGCAAGATGTTTGACAAGGGAGAGAATATTCCGTTGCTTGTAGAAATTGCTCCATGGCTCGTTGAATTTGAGAATCTTGGCAAACGCGGACTGATGGCTCTCGATTTAATAAAGACCTACGAAAGAGGAGATAAAGAGAAGTTTGAGAAGGATTACCGCAAACTGAAACTTATAAACGACATCCAACGTCCAGGCTATCTCGACCACCGCAGCGGAACGCTGAAACTACAGCCATTCATCGACAATGTGCTCAAGGAGCTGAAGGAGAAGATATAACCTGCCGTTTAAATCATATGGATTTACGAATAATTGATTTCGCCACGAGCGATTATAAAGATATCTGGGAGGAACAGAAATCATTGTTCCAAATGATGGTCGATTTCAAAATCAGCCATAAAGAAATTACGGAGGAGTATCTGCTCATCGGCGAACATCCCTCTGTATATACACTCGGATTTCATGGAAATGCCGACAATCTTCTTGTGGATGAAGAGGCGCTTCGTCAAATGGGAGCCGAATGCATAAGAATCGAGAGGGGAGGCGACATCACTTATCACGGACCGGGACAAATGATCTGCTATCCGATCCTGGATCTTGAGAATCATTGTCTCGGAATAAAGGGATATATGGAATTGCTCGAAGACTGCATTATCGATCTACTTGCGGAATATTCCATAAAGGGGGAGAAAATAGAGGATGCCGTCGGAATATGGATAGGAAAGGGGAGCGCGAAGGAACGGAAGATTTGCGCTATGGGAGTGAAATGCACCCGGTTCGTGACAATGCACGGTCTCGCGTTGAATGTGACGACGGATATGGAGATGTTCAATGCCATCAACCCTTGTGGCTTTCGCGACAAAGGCGTGACTTCAATGCAGAGAGAACTCGGTTATTCTCCTGCTATTGAAGAAGTGAAAATGAAGTTCATTGAAATTTTCAGAGGAAAGCTCGGCTTTGCATAATCTTAGACTCTGTTCCTTAAAATTTCGGAGCCGTAGGGGTCGCAGGCTTGGAGCGGATTCTGGCACTTGCTGAAAGGAGCATACCGAGGTATGTGACTGGAAGCAAGGGGCAAAAGACGCCCAAGGATGCGAGACAGAAGGTAATTTCTCAAATGCAGGCATTACCTGAAATGTTGAAATGTTAAAATAAAGAAGAAACAGATATTTGAAATCCGGGATTCTTCTCAAAATTGAATTTTTTTGATAAAAAATTAACACAAAAAATATGTTTCCTTATTCGGGGAATTAAAATTACCGTAAGTCCGGCGCTTTTCGGCATCTTTCGCGAGATCTCTGCGGTCACGATGCCCGCATCGCTCCCTCCGAGACTCGCAAAATGCGCAAAAATCGCCGCCCCTACGACCCCGAAATTTTAAGGAACAGAGTCTATTTCCCCTTTTCGGCTTCATATTCGCGTTCGAGGAATGTCTTCACCTCCTTGAAAAGCTCGGATGCGAACACGAAATTATTGAGCGCCTCGCTTTTGCTGCGGAAAATGCTCCGGTCATCACCCGTCCAGTCACAATGACCTTTGTTGATGAACACGATATGCTCGCCTATACCGAGCACGGAGTTCATGTCGTGGGTATTGATGATCGTTGTGATATTATATTCGTGGGTGATGTCGCTCAGAAGCTCGTCGATCAGAATCGAAGTCTGCGGATCGAGGCCGGAGTTAGGCTCATCGCAAAACAGATATTTGGGATTGAGGGCAATCGCTCTGGCAATGGCCACACGTTTCTGCATGCCTCCTGAGATTTCCGAAGGATACTTATCATCGGCATTCTCGAGCCCGACCCTTTTGATACAGAATCTTGCTCTATCGAGCTGTTCTGCTTTCGACATTTTTGAAAACATCTTAAGCGGGAACATCACATTTCCGAGCACCGTCTCGTTATCGAAAAGTGCCGATCCCTGAAAAAGCATCCCTATTTCGCTTCTCAGATCTCTTTTCTGAGAGGTGTCAAGATCGCGGAAACGGCGTCCGTCATAGAGTATTTCCCCCTCTTCAGGGGTGAGAAGGCCGATAAGACATTTCATGAAAACCGTCTTGCCGGAGCCGCTTTGTCCTATTATGAGATTTGTCTTGCCGGTGTCGAACCGCGCGCTTATGTCATAAAGCACCCGCTGCCCCTCGAACCATTTGGAAACGTTTTTTGCCTCGATCATTGCAGAAGAAGTTTTGTGAGAATAACATCGGCCAAAAGAATCAGGATTGAACTTGAAACCACAGCTTTGGTGCTTGCCTGTCCAACCTCGAGCGCTCCGCCCTTGACATAAAAGCCGTAATAGGAAGCCACGGAAGTGATGATGAATGCGAAAAAGAGTGTTTTTATGATCGCATACCAGATATACCACTCATTAAAAAACGATTGTATGCCATAAACATAATTTTCCATTGAAATCATGTCTGTGAACCGGGCGATCAGAGCTCCTCCGACGAGGCCCATGAACATCGAAAGGACGCATAGCACAGGCACAAAAAGCACAAAGCCTATGATCTTGGGAAGCACTATGAAGTTAGCAGAGTTCAATCCCATGATCTCAAGAGCATCGATCTGCTCGGTAACCCTCATGGTTCCTATCTCTGAAGCGATGTTGCTTCCTACTTTCCCTGCAAGGATAAGCGACATCATAGTGCAGGAGAATTCAAGAATAAGAATCTCGCGTGTCGCCAGCCCGGTGGAATAGGAGGGAATCATGGGGGAGACAATATTGATTGTCATCTGAATACATATCACAGCACCAATGAAAATGGATATGATAATGACCAGAGGGATGGAATCCACACCAAGTTTGCTTATCTCGAATATAAGCTGCTTGAAGAATTCCTTCCATTTCTCCGGAATCCGGAAAACCTGCGTCATGAAGACACAATATCGGCCAAACGATTTTATCGAAGATACAAACATATCAATTCTAATAAGAAAGTCAAGTGAGGAAGAACAACAAGTGTCCGTATATCCAAGCGATTTGACACCACAAAGATAATAAAAAATTTGCAGGGGATAGGCGATTTTACTAATTTTGTATAACCATGTAATGTCATATCAAGGCAAGACCGGCCAGATTGTGCGGTAACGGCCTGGGCATTGCAGCGCCTCTAACATAAATACATTATGCTGATTATCGGTATCGCCGGAGGCACAGGCTCCGGAAAGACAACAGTTGTGAGAAAAATCATCGAGAGTCTTCCAAAGGATGAAGTGGACGTGATTCCGCAAGACTGCTATTACAAAGACAATGCCCATATTCCGCTTGAGGAAAGGCTTACGATGAACTATGACGAGCCGGCTTCCATAGAATGGTCATTGCTCGTGCGTCAGCTCAAGGAGCTGAAGGAGGGGAGGGCGATAGAGATGCCGACCTATGACTTCATAACTTGTTCGAGGCTAAAGGAAACCGTGCATGTCGAGCCGCGTGAAGTAGTGGTTGTCGAAGGCATTCTTGTGCTCACCGACAAGGAACTTCGCGACATGATGGATGTAAAGGTATTTGTGGATGCCGATGCGGATGAACGCCTGATAAGGGTGATTCACCGCGACTGTATAGAACGAGGCAGGACCCCCCAGATGGTGATAGACCGATATGAGGAGACACTCAAGCCGATGCACGAGCTCTATATCGAGCCTTCGAAAAGGTATGCCGACCTCATTGTGCCGCAAGGGGGACATAACCGCGTTGCAGTGAAGTTGCTTACTGATTATATCCGATCACTTCTCAAGCCTGCTAAATGAAGTTCAAGACAATATTTGATACTAAGCGTTTCGCACACAAAAAATCCCCGGTGCCGGAGAAGCTGACTTCCGAAGAGGAGCGTGAGCTCGATGGCAAATTGGAGGACATGCAACGCCTTGACATAACGGTCGAAGAGAAGAAAGAGATTGATTCACCCGGCGAAGAGGGTGTAGTAGTTACTGAAAAGACGGAAATCGAGATTTCCGAGAAGGGTGTGCTCCGAACGGAAAATCTAATAAAGAAATATGGCAAGAGAACTGTAGCCAACAATGTCTCCATATGTGTGACACAAGGGGAGATTGTCGGTTTGCTCGGCCCTAACGGAGCAGGCAAGACCACCACCTTCTATATGACTGTCGGGCTGATAAAGCCGAATGGGGGGAAGGTATATCTCGATAACCATGACATTACCGAATATCCTGTATATAAAAGGGCACAGTTCGGCATCGGTTATCTGCCCCAGGAACCCTCTGTATTCAGGACTTTGTCGGTAGAAAACAATATCAAGGCCATCCTTGAGATGACCAACACTTCGAAAGAATATCAGAAAGAGAAATTGGAGTCGCTTATCAGCGAGTTTTCGCTTGAGAAGGTGAGACATAACCTCGGAAACAATCTTTCGGGAGGGGAGCGCCGGCGCACTGAGATAGCGCGTTGTCTGGCAATCAATCCCAAATTCATAATGCTCGACGAGCCGTTTGCGGCTGTTGACCCTATCGCGGTTGAAGATATTCAGGAAGTCGTTTATCATCTCAAAGAACGCAACATCGGGATTCTCATCACCGACCATAAGGCAGATTCAATTCTCGGCATTACAGACCGCGCCTATCTGCTGTTTGAAGGGAAAGTACTGTTTCAGGGAACGAGCGAAGAGCTTGCCAACAATCCCATAGTAAGAGAAAAATATCTGGGACGCGATTTCATATTTACACGCAAGAAATTCGAATGAGCACATCTTCCTCCTTACCTTCAGCGGGGTTCAATACCGCGACAAAACTACTGTTATTGTTTGGCGTCATGCTGGTGATGCTACTCGGCATCAGCGTAATACAGACGATAATGGCATACTGTTCTGCCGATATAGGTTCGAGAACATGGATACTGATAATATCGGCATTTCAGTCGGTTTTCGTCTTCATGTTGCCGTCGTATATAGTGGCACGCATCGATAGCGTTCATCCCCTGAATGTGATGACGTTATCCACTAAACCTCAGAGTCTGTATATAATAGCGGCGTTGTTTCTTATGATTCTGGCTGTTCCGGCCATAAACCAGACTGTATATTGGAATGAATCTATCGATTTTCCCGATGCAATGAGTGCATTGGAAGACACCTTACGCAAATGGGAAAACTCGGCGGCAGAAATGACGAAGAATATTTTAGCAGCCTCTTCAGTGTGGGAAATGTTGGTTAGCGTATTGGTGATCGGATGTCTCACCGGACTCGGAGAAGAGCTTTTCTTCAGAGCCGGCCTGCAACGACTGCTCGCGCAATGTATGCCCGTGAATGGAGCCATTTGGTTATCGGCGGCCATTTTCAGTCTGATGCATTTTCAATTCTTCGGATTTGTTCCGCGCTTTATGCTCGGGGCTGTTTTCGGCTATCTATATTTCATCTCCGGGTCTATATGGGTTTCGGCCCTCGCCCATGCACTGAATAATTCACTTGTAGTTGTCACCGCATGGCTCATATCTCGGAATATCATTCCGGCGAGATTCGAGATGTTTGGCGTTGATGAAACAGGGTTCCCGGTGTTAGCTGCGGCAAGCATGATAGCGGTGATAATCATGGTAGCCGCTTTATATCGTTATCATACACACAATAAGTCAAATAAAGTTTAGATTTTATCAATGGCACAACCGGGATATCGCGATATCATCGCCGCAATAAAGAAAGGGAATCCGGCATCTGTGTATCTGCTTATGGGGGAAGAAGACTACTACATCGATCTAATAGTCAATGCCCTCGAGACATCGGTTGTGGCAGATGAAGATAAAGACTTCAATCAGAATGTCTATTATGGAGTAGATGCAGATATGGATACAATCGTGGCCTCATGTCAGCAACTCTCCATCATAGGAGGCCGGAGGCTTGTCCTGCTAAAGGAGGCACAGTCCATCCCACGGGGGAAGCAACAGATAGAGAAGCTTGCCTCTTACGTGAAACGTCCCAATCCCTCATGCGTATTCGCACTCGCCTTTAAAGGCGACAATCTGAACGCCACGTCTGAAATCATGAAAGCCGGAGCTAAATCCGGAGCTGTCATATTCAAAGCCGACAAAGTGCGCGATTATCAATTACCGACACATGTGAAAGATTATTGCGCATCGCGAAAAACGGGCATTGACGACAAAGCGGTGGCCTTGTTGTGCGATTATATCGGAGGGCCTCTCGCCAAATTGTTTGGCGAAATCAACAAGCTTATAACTATAAAGGGAGAAGGGAACAGACTGACTGAAGAAGACGTTGAGGAACACATAGGTATATCGAAAGACTTCAACAACTTCGAGCTCGTCAGCGCTATTGCAAGAAAAAACTACACTAAAGCTGTCGGAATCATCAAATATTTCGAATCGAATCCGAAAAACAATCCTACAGTGCTTACAACTGCTGTGTTATTCGGATTTTTCACAAATCTTGTCTCGGCGTTTTATTTGCCCGACAGAAGCGATTCCACGCTCAGACAGGAGTTCGGACTGCGCAATCTGACGGCATTTGCCGATTTCAAAGAGGCTTTGAGAAATTACAATGCTTTTCAGGCTGTCAATATCATACATCTTTTGCGCGACTTCGATGTGAAAAGTAAGGGAGTAGGCTCTTTCCAGAATGAATATTCTCTTCTGTTCGACCTTGTTTTCAAAATATTCACAATCTGAACAATCAATGATTTTTTATTTCTCAGGAACAGGGAATTCCAGATACGTCGCTGAATATGTTGCAAATAGATTAAACGACAGTATTTTCGATATTGTAGCATTAAAATCCGAGGGGATATATCATTCTTTTAAGGCCGGGTGTAGAAACGAAAAAACGATAGGTTTTGTATTTCCTATATATTCGTGGGGAGTTCCTCCGATTGTGTGCGAATTCATAAGGGCAATATCCTATGAAGATGTAAGGGACATAATAGCGAAGAATTTACGGGTATGGATGATTGCGACCTGCGGGGATGAGACAGGAAATGCACATATTATGTTTCGCAAACTTCTGCAACATCGTGGATTGAAACTTGACGGAGCATGGAGTGTTATCCTCCCAAATACTTATGTGCTGCTGCCCGGATTTGATGTTGATGATGAAAACCTGAGAAAAAGGAAAATCTCCGAAGCTCCTTCAAGACTCGATTATATATCGGATAAAATAGAAGATGGGAAATGGGAGTATGATTTGACCATCGGCAGTATGCCGCGGCTCAAAACCGCACTTGTATATCCGCTTTTCAAAAGATGGGGCATTTTCCCGAAGAAATGGAGGTCGGGAGCTGATTGCATCAGTTGCGGGGCATGTGCGTCCGCATGTCCTGTCGGGAATATCACGATGGTGAATGGCCGGCCGGAATGGGGAACAAATTGCCTGTCATGCTTGGCTTGCTATCATTCATGCCCTCTCCATTCGGTGAATTACGGCCGTATCACGGAAAGAAAAGGGCAGTACCGTCCTTCCGACCATCCGAAAATTTGAGTAAAGACGCATAAGGAACGAGGTCTAAGGAACCGGGCTTATGCCGAAGTAACCGGGTCTATTTCTTCCAGAAAGTAGGCGTAAAGAGAAGGAGAATCGTGAAGACCTCAAGACGGCCGATAAGCATAATTAACGATAAAGTCCACTTAGCGATATCAGGAATGACCGAATAATTCGTGGAAAGTCCTGTCACTTCGCTTCCGATTCCTGTGTTAGATATAGCCGAGAGAGCGCAAAAGAAAGAATCAGGCAGACTGAGGCCCATAAGATTCAGAGACAGACCTCCGACACATATGACAAGTGCATACAGAAACAGGAAAGCAAGCGTTTTCTGGACTACTGTCGTGGACGTACCTTTGCCGTTCATCGTAACTGTCGTAACAGCCGATGGATGCATCATCTTATAGAACTCGTTTTTGAGAAATTTGAAAAGGATAACAAACCGGTCGACTTTAGCACCTCCTGATGTACTTCCGGCGCATGAGCCCATAACCATCATTATAAGCAACAATACAATAGATATAGACCCCCATTCGTGGAAATCAGGTTCGGTGATTCCTGTAGAGGACAATATTGAAACCGTCTGAAACAAGGGATCAATGGTTAGATACTTCCAATTGTCGGTAAGTCCACCGATCAGCATATTGATTACGAATCCTAAATAACAGGAAACAATTATAATGATATACCATTTGAAGACCGTGTTCTTGAAAGGATTGCCTCCCCGGCCGCAAACAGTGTTATAGATAAGTGCGAAATTGACTCCCCCTAAAAACATGAATACCGTCATGACGACTTTTATATATACCGAATCCCATTGAGCAATACTCATGTCATTGGTGGAGAATCCACCGGTCGACATTGTCGACAGGCCGTGACAGAAAGCCTCGAAGAAATTCATTTTTGAGAAAGAGAGTAAGATTATGAGGAGGGCGGTGAGGAATATATATATTCCCCATAGCCCCTTTGCGGTGAAACTGACACGGGGACGAAGCTTATCGTGGGTTATTCCGGTCACTTCTGCATTGAAAAGCTGCATTCCTCCGGCATAATTCAGCATCGGTACTACTGCCAGAGTGAAAAGAATTATTCCAAGACCTCCGACCCATTGCACTACGCATCTCCAGGCCAATATTGAATTCGGGACTCCTTCAAGTGTATTGAGCACAGAGGCTCCGGTTGTGGTAAAACCGCTCATCGTCTCGAAGAAAGCATCGGCCACCGACATATGTGTACCTGTCATAAGGAAAGGCAACATTCCGAAAAGAGAAAGAATCACCCACGTCATACCCGTTAGAAGAATTGCCTCCCGTTTACCCATGTCTTTATATCTGGGGCGCATCAGCATCATCGCTCCTCCCGATGCCCCGGTAATTCCTGCGCATATCAGGAAATCGGCAAAGGCATTCTCCTTGTACCAAAGAGCGAAAATACATGGCACAAGCATGAACACCGCCTCTATTACAAGAAGATATCCGATTACCCTCAATAGCATCGGCAAATTAATATAAGACCTTGGACGTTTGTAAAAGAACATCAGCAGAATGTTTTCTCAATTAAACCATTTCTCTATCTTATGGATCGTTCCTGAAAGACAGAATACCACTACATAATCACCCTCCTGAATGTGGGTATTACCGTTGACAAGCTGAATCTCGGCGCCTCTGACGAGAGCAGCAAGTGTCATACCGAACGGCAATTTGAGATTCTTCACGGGCGATTTAGTAATTTTGGCTCCGGGCTTGACAAAAATCTCGGCAACCTCGGCATCCGCGAGGGCTAAGAATTTGGAATTGCTTTCATCTGCATCAAGAAGAATCTTGAATATATGACTCGAAGCGAATAATTTCTTATTTATTGTTGTACCGATATTAAGGTTTTCGGCCTGACTTAAGAACTGAAGGTTCTCCACCTCTGCTATGGTCTTGGGAACTCCGAATTCTTTGGCGGTAAGACATGAAAGGATATTTGTTTCCGAAGAATCCGTCAGTGCCAGGAATGCGTCATACTGATAGATGTTGTTCTCCCTTAATACCTCTATGTCGAGAGCATCACCACAGACAATCTCACAATTGGGAAGCATCGTGGCCATTTTCTCACAGTTTTCCCGGATATTGTCGATAATCTTGATATGGAACTCTTCTCCGTAAAGTTGTGCAAAACGTTGCGCAATCCTGCTGCCTCCGACAACAAGAGCTTTTTTGATTATCCGTTTCTTTTTACCGCACATCTCTCTTACTTCCTGCACATAAGGAGGCGTGGTAATGAAATACACTATATCATCGCGCCTTATAACGTCGTTACCGTTCGGAATGATGGTCTCGTTGTTGCGTTTGATCGCAGCGACATGAAAGTCATGATCCTTCACAGGCAGATCCCGGAGCATACAATCGATGAGAGGGGAATCGCCGTGGAGTTTTACCCCTATAAGCAGAAGGCGCCCTCCATGAAGCTCACCCCAATAGCGGGCCCAGTTATGATAAAGGGCCACTGCAATCTCCTGAGCCGCGATGTTTTCCGGATAAATTAGAAAATCCACTCCCATTTCCTTCAGGATTGCTCCGTTTTCGGGAATCAGAAACTCGCTGTTGTCGATTCTCGCTACGGTCTTCTTAGCCCCGAGACGTTTTGCTATGGAGCAACTCGTTATATTTCTTGTCTCGAAAGGTGTGACGGCAATATATAGATCGGCATTTGAGACGCCGACATCCCGCAGACTGCTGAAAGAGGATGTGGAGCCGTTCCATGTCATAAGATTATAATTGGAATCTATCACATCGAGTCGTGCCTGATCACTGTCGAGCAGAATAATATCCTGATCCTCGTTCGAAAGCATCTTGGCAAGATGAGTTCCTACCTCTCCGGCTCCTGCAATTACAATTTTCATAGTAGCTTGTGTTATTCATGACCGGCAGGAATATTCCGGTCAGACCGGAGATTTTCCACCGCATTAACAATACTGTCCGCATCTATGCCACACATACTGTGCAATTCCGCGACACTTGCATGAGCAATCCATTTATCAGGAACACCGAGAATAATTACCCGGTTGTTTCCGCCATGCTCATTGATCCATTCAGCCACAGCCGAGCCGAAACCACCTGTGCGCACGCCGTCCTCGACTGTCACTATCCGGTCATATCGCGACATGATATTCATCAGCAACTCTTCGTCTAACGGTTTCAGCCATATCATATCGTATACATCACAGGAAATACCGTTTTCCTCAAGGCGGCGAGCAGCCACGACAGCATCATTGCCGACGGGGCCGATCGTAAGAATGGCGGTTCTTGCTTCCGTCGATTCATAAATGAGTCTTCCCTTGCCGGGAGTCATATCCAAATCATCGCAGTTTTCCGGATTCCCTTGAGCAGCTCCGCGAGGATATCTTATAGCCATTGGCGTAGTCAATGACGCCGCCGTATTCATCAGTCCATGCAAGGATGCGATATCCATCGGAGAGGCAATTGTCATCCCCGGAATCATTCTGAGATAGGCAAGATCGAACAGACCGTGGTGGGTCACTCCATCCTCGCCGACAAGACCGGCTCTGTCGATGCAGAACACAACCGGAAGTCCCTGAATAGCCACATCATGAATGATGTTGTCGAATCCACGTTGCAGAAAAGATGAATATATTGCCACAAACGGTTTCTTCCCTGCAGAGGCCAGTCCGCCGGCAAATGTCACGGCATGGCCTTCGGAAATTCCGACATCGAATGTCCGCTGAGGATATCTGTCCATCATCTTAATCATAGACGTCCCTGAAAGCATGGCCGCCGTGATTCCCACGATCTTCTCATCTCTGGAAGCAAGGTCAAGCAATTTTTCACCGAACACATCCTGCCATAGCGGCATCGAAGCTTGTTTACGTATTTTCTCCCCGGTCCCCGGATCAAAATTACCGGGGGCATGCCAGGCACGCGGGTTCTTTTCGGCCGCCTCGTATCCCTTCCCTTTGACTGTGCGCAAATGAAGTATACGCGGACCTTTCATATCTTTGATATCCGAAAAAACCTTTACGAGTTTGGTGACGTCATTTCCGTCGAAAGGCCCGAAATAGCGGATGTCCAGACCCTCGAATATATTCTGATGAGTGGAAATGAGCGATTTCAAAGCATTGCTGAATCTTAAAAGCAGACCTTTTCTGCGGTCGTTGATAAGGCCCAACCGTTTCATAAAACTATAAAGCCTGAAACGAATTTTGTTATATCGAGCCGAGGTAGTGATGTCTGAAAGATAACTATGGAGAGCCCCAACATTATTATCTATCGACATATCGTTGTCGTTGAGAATGATCAGCAGATTATTGGGATTGTTCGAGGCGTTGTTGAGTCCCTCGAACGCAAGGCCGCCACTTATCGACGCGTCGCCGATCACGGCAACGGTCTTCCGGTCTTCCTCTCCCGGAGTATTAAGATCGGCGATGGCCATCCCGAGCGCCGCAGATATGGAGTTGCCCGCATGCCCGCATACAAAAGTATCGTATTCGCTCTCCGCCGGAAAGGGGAAGCCGCTGATGCCACCTTTGGTCCGTTGGGTGGCAAAGCGGTCTCGTCTGCCTGTCAGGATCTTATGGGCATATGCCTGATGGCCCACATCCCAGACTATGCGGTCGCGAGGTGTATTGAAAACATAATGGAGAGCCACAATGATTTCAACCGCTCCCATGCTCGATCCGAAATGCCCCGGATTGTGAGAAAGGTTCTCAATCAGAAATTCTCTGATTTCAGCGCATAGCTCCGGAAGCTTTTCCACATCAAGCTGCCTCAACTGGTCCGGACTTTCGATATGATCAAGATAGCTCATCCTTTCTTTATATATTTTCTATACAAAGGCACAAATATGATAATTCCGGTCATTGCCGCAATCAGCAGGTTCTTGAGATTGAATCCTCCCTGACTCAGCAACAACCACACGAGCCATAGCCATACAAGCGACAGCACGGCAAATCCTATAACTTTAGATGTGCTCATCAAAATGCGAAATTAACAAAAATTCCTCAAACCATAAAACAATTATTTTTGCTTAGACGGTGCGAAATCATGCATTATTGTTTGTATAATCGCGGGTTAATTGTATCTTTGTGGATTATGCGCGGATTCATATATGTCATATCGCTGATTCTGGCGCTTTCCTCCGTCCGATGCCGTCGGACGGAAGAGAGCGTACGAAGCGTGGCGGAACTTCCACCGGCGCCTAAAGAGATGCCTGAAACCATAGCGAAGATTCCGGAAGAAGTTGTGTTGAAGCCTGTTGTCATTAATAAAGACTCTGTTTCTGCGCTTATAAGCCATATGAAAGAATCCGGACATTGGGAAGAATACAGCGAGGGTATGCTTCCGAAAATGGCAGAGCACAGTCCGAGATATGTGAAGTCTCTCCTTGAGAACACCTACTCAGGATTTATCGTAGTCGACAAGGGAAGAATGAAAGTGATTCTGTTCGATCGGTTTGGCAGAATGCTCAAAACCTACGGTATGGCATGCGCCAAAGCATTCGGCACCAAGCATGAAAAGGGGGATTCAAGAACTCCGGAGGGATTCTTCCGTGCTGAAGGGATCTATGACAGCACAGATTGGCTTTTTACCGACGACGACGGGAAAACATCCAAGAAGAAAGGTCAGTTCGGTCCCCGGTTCATACGGCTCCGCATTCCCGGAACAAGCCAGATTGGAATTCATGGCACCTGTGCTCCATGGTCGATTGGAGGCAGATCGAGCCATGGATGTATAAGATTAACAAATGAGAATATACTTGAACTCGTAGAGCTTGTTGAAATCGGCATGCCGGTGATTGTGATTCCCGGCAAGCGTGATATGGTCGTAAATCAGGAGGAAGGATATGAATCGATCTGGATTCCCACATTGAATACTTCGCGCAAACCTAAGATTGAGCCTCTTGTAGAAAACAAAGATACAGTAGCTGTTATGCCCGAAGAACCGGATTCTATAGCTAAAGCCCAGCCTGCAGCAAAAGACTCGACTGAAAACTCTCAAAAAAGAGACTCAATTTCGGCAGATTGATTTCATTAAAATTATTAACTTTGCATAGTCTTTGCAACGATATGCCCCCAGGTAGGGAAGGCATTTAACGTTGCTAATGGATTTATGGACAATTTTGACAATTATACCCCAGAGATACATTATAATGACGAGCCGAAGGAAGCTGCCGTAAACGCGACGGACCAGTCGGCTGTTGCCCGACGGACAAGGAATCAAAGAAAACCACAGACGAAATCTGTGCGGAAAGATAAAGAAACGGGGGAGCAGAAGACCGATAAGTTATCGTTAGCGGCCAAAATTAAAAAATTTGCTAACGGCACTTCATTGAAACTTATTACCGGAATTTTTCTCGGATGTCTCGCCGCATATCTGCTTGTTTCTTTTTTATCCTATTTCGCAAGTTGCATAAAGGACCAGTCCCTTATCAACCACACTGCAATAGGCACGGCAGGGAAAGTAGCAAATGCCGGAGGCGAGGGAGGAGCAAGACTCTCTGAATTCCTTATCAATGAAAGTTTCGGGCTCGGCTCTTTCGTGATTGTCATATGGCTCGGCGCGATGTCTCTTAAGTTGCTGATAGGGCGACCTCATTTCAAAAGCGTTGACTTCACTATCAAATGTTTTGTGGCGCTCATAACAGTCTCCCTTATCGTCGGGCTTTCTACAATCGCCTTTCATTCTGCTGTGAACTGGGGCGGCTATCACGGACGCTATGTGAATGAATTTATAATGAATTTCATAGGTTGGACAGGTGCTTTCCTTCTGTGTATATTCATGATAGCGCTTTTCGTGGTTATATGTCTGCGCGACCTTATCAACTGGATTCTGAAAATAAAGGCCGCCCATGCCGAGAAACGCCGAATCGCAGCTGAAGAGAAAGCTGCGCGACTCGAACGCGAACAGGAATTGCTCAGGATGCAGAACGACGAACATCTTGACGACATCAAGGCAGGTGAATCCGTGGCTCTGGCAAATGCAGATCTGACCGATATACCGGAAAATGATACTTCAGTGTCTTTCAAGTCCGAAGCGGATACTCTTTATAGTCTCGAAGATATTCCCGATGATGAACCGGAAGAAATGGCAGGTCCTGACATGATAGAGAATCTTGAAGATAACTACCGTGAGGATGATACGCATGATGAATACAGCGCTGAGCGCGGGGTTGCTCCGGAGGCAGGCAATGGAGATACGGCAGATGCAGACGCAGAGAACCCCATGGTCGTAAACGTCAATGAGATTGATCAGAACGGGAAGCGTCATTATAAATCGCAGCTTGATTTTGAAGCCGATCATAAGTATAAGTTCCCCCCCTTCGATCTAATGCGGCCCGGCACGACAAAGATCAGTGTCAATGCAGAAGAGCAACTTGAAAACAAGGAGCAGATTAAACGTACTCTTCTGAATTTCGGCATACCGATTATCAATATAGAGGCTACCGTCGGCCCGACAGTGACGCTCTATGAGATAGTGCCCGACAAGGGCGTTAAAATCGCCAAGATACGCAGTCTTGTGGATGACATCGCCCTGCGTCTCGCCGCCAAAGGTGTCAGAATTATCGCTCCGATTCCCGGAAAGGGAACTGTCGGTATCGAAGTGGCCAACAAGGAGTCGCAGACAGTGTCGATGCAGACCTTGATTCGTTCCAGAAAGTATCAGGAAAGTCATTACAATCTTCCGGTTGCACTCGGATCTACAATATCCAACGAAGTATATATAACGGATCTTACAAAAATGCCGCATCTCCTTGTCGCCGGCGCTACCGGTCAGGGCAAATCCGTGGGACTTAATGCGATAATTGCATCGTTGCTCTATTGCAAGACTCCGTCGCAACTTAAGTTTGTGATGATCGACCCCAAACAGGTCGAATTCAGCCTTTACAACAAACTGAAGAATCATTATCTCGCCGTAATCCCTGAAGATGCTGATTCCGATGAACCGGTGATTACCGACATGGATAAAGTGGAGGCCACATTAAGTTCTCTCTGCATAGAGATGGAGGACCGCTATAAGCTTCTGAAGAACGCGCATGTAAAGAATCTCGAGGAATACAATACCAAGATAAAAGACGGCAAGCTGAATCCTGCCGACGGACATCGGTTCCTGCCATATATAGTGGTTGTTGTCGATGAGTTCGGCGACCTTGTAATGGTAAAAGGGAAGAATGTGATGCTGCCCATAGCGCGCCTTGCACAAAAAGCACGTGCGGTCGGCATGCATGTTATAATCGCCACTCAGCGTCCGTCGACCGATGTCATTACGGGTATCATCAAAGCCAATTTCCCGGCGCGTATGTCGTTCAAGGTTTCGTCGGGAGTGGATTCGAAGACGATCCTCGACACCACAGGCGCCCAGCAGCTTATCGGACGCGGCGACATGCTGATATTCAATAATTCGGAAATGGTGCGCGTCCAGTGTGCGTTTATCGACACTCCGGAAGTAGAGGATATCTGCGATTATATTGAAAAACAGCCGTATGCTCCCGGACCCTATATATTGCCGGAACCTCAGATGAGCAATGGCGAGGAGAATGGCTCGGGCAGTCAGAGTTTCAGCGAGCGCGATCCGCTTTTCGAAGAGGTTGCAAAACGTGTGGTCACTTCCAACACAGCCTCTACTTCCTCCCTGCAGCGGGTATATTCCATCGGTTATAATCGTGCCGGGAAAATAATGGATCAGCTTGAGGCCGCCGGAATAGTCGGTCCGTCGCATGGGGGTAAGCCCAGAGCTGTGCTCGTGGATGCAATCGGCCTCGACAACATATTAAACTCTTTATAAGATGAAAAAACTGATTCTTGCTATTCTCCCAATATTCTTGACTGCAGCGGCAGCAAACGCAATTACTGCCGCCGAAGTCATGAAGAAAGCAGCAGGCACTGCCTCTTCCGCCAAAGGGATCAGCGGCACATTCTCGATTTCTTCCGGCGGAAGGAGTTTCGCAGGAACTCTGAAGGCGTCCGGAAGCAAATTCAGCATAGTGACGGGTTCTTCATCATCATGGTATAACGGAAAATATCTCTGGACCTACAACGGCTCGAGCAAAGAGACTACTCTTGTCACACCCACAGCGACTGAACTCACGGAATGCAATCCGCTTGCCTATCTGAATTCTTATTCACGCAACTACACTCCATCCTTTTCAAAAGTCAAATCGAAAGGAGGATATGTTGTGATACTCACAGCCAAATCAAAACATAACTCCATAAAGACCGTAGAAATCTCCGTCGACAGCCGGACATGGAAACCGTCTCGGTTCTTAATCACGGCTTCCAACGGAACAAAGACCACGGTGTCGGTAAAGAGTCTTATCTACGGAGCCCGAATCTCATCGTCCGATTTCGAATACCCGAAATCAAAGTATCCGAAGGTGCCGGTGATCGACCTTCGCTGATTATTATGAATATTCATACGAAACATACCTGACAAATAAATGTTAATTAATTGACGGCAGATTTCTCACGCCGTCTTTAGATATAAGATTCATGAAAGAAGAGACAACAAAAGTATTGATTATAGGTTCCGGACCTGCCGGATATACAGCCGCCATATATGCATCGCGTGCAAATCTTTCACCAATAGTTTATGAGGGTGACCAACCCGGCGGACAGCTCACTCAAACCACTGAAATTGAGAACTTCCCAGGTTATCCCGAGGGTATCGACGGCACAGAGATGATGCAGCAGCTGCGCGATCAGGCTCAAAGATTCGGAGCAGAGATACGCCCGAGAATGATAGTCAAAACCGATTTCTCGAAACGGCCCTTCCGATGTGAGGATGAGAGGGGAGACGTTATCTATGCTGAAACTGTGATTATTTCCACCGGTGCTTCGGCCAGATATCTCGGACTTCCGGATGAGGAGAAATACCGCGGACTCGGGGTTAGTGCCTGCGCAACATGCGACGGATTTTTCTATCGCAAGAAGAATGTGGCCGTTGTGGGTGGCGGAGATACGGCCTGCGAAGAGGCACTTTATCTCTCCACACTCGCCAACAAGGTCTATATGATTGTCCGCAAGAATCATCTGCGTGCCTCCGAGATAATGCGCAGGCGCGTTCATGAACGCGAGAATATCGAGATTCTTTTTAATTGCAACACCGTGGGTCTTTTCGGAGAAGAGGGCGTTGAAGGGGCAAGACTCGTGAAGTATCTCGGCACTCCCGAACAGGAGGAATTTGACATAGCTATCGACGGATTCTTCCTCGGTATAGGCCACAAACCGAACACGGATATTTTCAAGGGCCAGCTCGATCTTGACGATGAGGGATACATAAAAGTAAAATCGCCCCATACATACACAAATGTGGCGGGTGTGTTCGCAGCCGGCGACTGTGCGGATCCAATCTATCGCCAGGCTGTAAGCGCAGCCGGAACAGGTTGTCGCGCGGCTATTGATGCCGAACGCTTTCTGCTCGCCAAGGACGAACTCATCTAAACAGACACTTTATCTCGTATAGACAACAATTTATATGGAAGATAAACAGACAATCCTCGACAAGCGCTATCTGAGAATGGCGCAGATCTGGAGTGAGAACTCGTATTGTCGCCGCCGCAAGGTGGGTGCGTTGCTTGTCAAGGACAAGATGATAATATCCGACGGATATAACGGCACTCCCGCGGGATTCGACAATGTCTGCGAAAGCGAGGACAACGTGACATATCCATATGTTCTTCACGCAGAAGCCAACGCAATAACGAAAGTTGCCAGAAGCAATAATTCGAGCGAGGGGAGCACTCTATACGTCTCCACAAGTCCCTGCATGGAATGCTCCAAGCTAATAATACAAGCCGGAATAAGAAGGGTTGTTTTTTCTGAAATGTATAGAATCACCGATGGTCTCGACCTGCTTCGCAAGGCCGGAATCGAAGTGGTACATATGCCTTTGGAAGAAAAGGCTTGCGAATAGAAAGAAATGGGTAAAAAAAGAAACATAAGCAGCGTTCTGCTGCCCCTTGGAATTGCCGCCGGCGTTGTCGGAGGAATATTTATAGGCAAATACGAAGCGGTCAGACGCCTTTCGCCCGGCCAGGAAAAGCTCCAGACGATTCTCGGGCTTATAAGGGACCAATATGTCGATGATATAAATGTTGACAGTCTGATGGAACAGACAATCCCCGAGATGCTCGCCTCACTCGACCCTCATTCGGCATATATCCCTAAATCAGAACTGACGGCAAGCAACGAAGAGCTCGACGGAGCGTTTGGAGGTGTTGGCGTCTCGTTCCAGATTCTGTCTGATACCGTGCGCGTGATAGAAGTGATTCCGGGAGGCCCCGCTGAGCTTGTCGGAATGCAGCCCGGCGACCAGATTCTTGAGGCCAACGGCAAGAAAATGGCGGGAGTAAAAATCACTAATCAGGATGTTTATACAAACCTTCGGGGCAAGGAGGGCACGAAAGTCTCTCTTACGGTGAAACGCAAAAATATTGCTAAACATCTTCATTTCGATGTTGTCAGAGACAAGATTCCGGAATATAGCGTTGACTCGAAATATATGATTGCCGATAATACGGGCTATATCCGTATAAGCAAGTTCGCAAGAACTACATATAATGAATTTTTCAATGCCTTGGTAGAACTTCGCAACAAAGGGGCTAAGAAATTCATCTTCGACTTGCGTAACAATTCCGGAGGATTTATGGATCAGGCAATTTATATGGCCAATGAGTTCCTTCCTGCCGGGCGCATGATTGTCTATACCAAGGGAAGAAGACCCGAAAACGAGACAATGGCCGTGAGCGACGGTAACGGACAGTTTCAGGATGCCGAGATAACGGTGCTTACAAACGAATTCTCGGCATCGGCATCAGAAATCTTCTCCGGTGCTATTCAAGATAACGACCGAGGACTTGTGATAGGGCGCAGAACATTCGGTAAAGGACTTGTGCAGAACCCTATTATGCTTCCCGACAGTTCCTCGATAAGGCTTACCGTGGCCCGTTATTACACTCCTGTCGGACGCTCGATACAGAAGGAATACAAACGGGGACGCGACGGCAAATATGAGCTCGATATTCTGGATCGCTATTCCCACGGAGAGTTTTATTCGCAAGATTCTATAAAACTCGACAAGAGCAAGATTTTCCATACACCCAACGGAAGAACGGTCTATGGAGGCGGCGGTATCATGCCCGATGTGTTCGTCCCGGAGGATACCACCGGAATAACCTCTTATTATCTTGAGGCTCTCAACAGAGGGTTGATTCAGAGATTCGCCGGAGAATTTGCCGAGAAATACAGGCCGATGATAAAAAAGAAAACAATAGATGATTTGATGCGAGTAATGCCTCGCGAAAACATGTTATTGCAAAGTTTCGTAAGCTATGCAGCCGCTAACGGTCTTCCCGCAAGATGGTTCTATATTAATAAATCGAGGGATCTTCTGCTTAATCAGCTCAAGGCGGTGATCGCTCGCGATCTTATAGGCTTCAATGCGTTCATTGAAATTCTTAACCGGAAGGATACCGCCGTGCTCCGTGCACTCGAGGCTCTCGAAAGGAACGAGTCGCCGGTAAATATCATAAAGAAATAATTTTTGTAGATGCATATATAAATTTGAGCATTCTCTTACCTGATATATACTATGGAAAAAAACGAAATAAGAAGAAAAATCAAGGCTATGCGCTCGATGCTGCTTGAAACAGAAAAGATTCAGGCGGCCGAGGAAGTGTTCGCTCGGCTTGAGAAGACAGCAGCCTTTATTATGGCCGACCGGATACTGATGTATCACTCCCTGCCCGATGAGCTGTCGACCCGTTCATTCCTTTCGAAATGGAACGATAAAAAGCATTTCTATCTTCCGAGAGTGAATGGGGTGAATCTTGAAATATTGCCCTACGATCAAACACGACTTGAGCTCGGAGCATTCCATATCGAGGAGCCTACCGGAGAAAATACCGTTGATCCGGCAGATATAGAGCTGATAGTGGTTCCGGCCGTGGCTTACGATCGCAAAGGAAACCGTCTCGGTCGCGGAAAGGGATTCTATGACAGGTTGCTCCGGACCACAAAGGCCACAAAAATTGGTGTAGGCTATGAATTCCAGCTTCTTGATGAAATTCCGGTGGAACCGCATGATGTCGGAATGGATATCGTGATTACTCAGAAGAGCATGCACATAATAACAAAACAAGCCCGTTGAATCGGAAAATCAATTGTTGAGATGAGTGTTTATACCAAAGATTCCCGACTTTCCGAACCTATCATGAGGGATCCCTCAATCATTCCCGTGATCAATAGATTCGGCATTTCGCTCGGGGTAGGAGATCTGGCAATCAAGAATATCTGCATGGAAAAGGGGATAGATGCGGATTTCTTTCTTGCCGTAGTCAACACCTACATGAATCAGGATTATTTCCCAGAGGGGACTGCATTAAGCACTCATTTGGTCAGGCTCATAGAATTTTTGGATAAAACCGACAGGTATTATCGGGACGTGCAGCTCCCCAACATTGAACGTCATTTCAATTTTCTTCTTCGTGAAAGCATGGAAAGCGAAAGTGACGGCCATTCGAATCTGAAATTGCTCAACGGTTTCTTTTGCGAAGTAAAAGAGGAATTGCAGGCGTCAATATCAAACGATCTGAAACATTGGTTTCCGTTACTGCTCGATAACCCGGAAAAGGCAAGAGAAGAGATAGCTGTTTTGACAGCGCATGGAAACAACGTTCAGGAAAACATCAGACTTCCCTTCTCCAACCATAACCTTGAAGATAAAATCCGCGATCTTATAGCATTCTTCGTGATACATCTGAAAGGAAACTATGATAAGAATCTTTGTGTAGCGGTGATTATGGCCGTGTTCAACCTTGAGAAAGATATAAAGCAAAACAATCGAATCCGGGAACGCATACTGAAACCATTATGCTTAAAATAGCGCTTATCGGTATATCCGCACTCGAATCCTATGCACTTTGCCGTCTCTTTGAGGAGTCGGGTATTGTTGCAGCGGAGAATTTTTCCGGTTTTGATAAATTCTGCAGCGTCGATGACCGCTTCGACTTATATGTCGCCACGCCGGGATGCATATTGTCGAACATTGAGTTTTTCCTTCCGAAAAAATCTCGGACACTTGTCATCGGAGAAGAATCAGTTGCGGGCAATTCATCATTCATTTCCATCTCTAAATATACAGATCTTTCGGAAATACAGTCATCCGTGGAAACACTCATAAGAGGAGCGGAGGGGAAAGAAATGACAGGCGAGCTTTCCGCGCGCGAGATTGAAGTGCTCAAAGAGCTCGTAGCCGGAAAGACCCACAAAGAGGTGGCCGATGCCCTTTGTATTTCGGTCAATACAGTCGTGACGCATCGAAAGAACATCACGACCAAACTCGGCATAAGATCGCTTTCCGGACTTTCGCTCTATGCACTTATGAACGGGTTGGTATAATCCCCGATTCAGAGCATTATATAGGGCTTATCAGCATTATTAGCGCAGATTTAAGTTAAATTCGTGTTAAATTCACACATACTTGAAGAATTATTTTGACTATTTCGCTAATAAAGCTAAATTTGTGTGAATATAAAGTCACATATTGAATTCATTCGCGTATTTTATTATCAGATACACTTAAACGTATATAACTAAAACACCAATAACCTTTAATTATGATCAAGCGATTGTTATCCGCTGCTTTGGTGCTTGTATCCGCTTTTATGGCCGGAGCACAGGCTCCCCAGATGCAGCCGCTTCCCCTCAATCCCGATGTGAAGCACGGAACGTTGCCAAATGGAATGCAATATTTCATTCTGCACAACGAATTGCCGAAAGAACGGGCTAATTTCTATATTGCCCAGAAAGTAGGTTCCACTCTTGAAACCGAAGATCAACTCGGTCTTGCGCACTTCCTGGAGCATATGGCATTCAACGGGACAAAGAATTATCCCGGCAAAAACATGCTTAACTACCTTCAGTCGAAAGGAATCCGTTTCGGTGCTGACATCAATGCCTATACCGCATTCGATGAGACAGTCTATAATATCGACAATGTGCCCACCACCGACAAGGCACTTATGGACAGCGTTCTTTTGGTGCTCCATGACTGGAGCGGCAGCATTCTTCTTGAAGAATCCGAGATCAACGCAGAAAGAGGCGTTATCGAAGAGGAATGGCGCATGCGCAGCGATGCGATGAATAGAATGTATATCGACATCCTTCCCAAAATCTATAAAGAGTATCAGTATCAGCAGATGCCAATCGGCAAGATGGAAATCGTAAGGAATTTCCCCCCCGAAGCACTCCGTGCCTACTATAAGAAATGGTATCGTCCGGATCAGCAGGGTATTGTGATCGTCGGCGATCTCGATGCTGCGGAGATGGAAAAGAAAGTGATAGATCTTTTCTCAAAGATTCCTATGCCTGAAAACGCAGCTGAACGCACATATCCTTCGGTGAGCGACAACAAAGAGCCCATCTATGCCTTCTTTCAGGATTCAGAGCTCCAGTTCCCGATGGCGATGGTAGCCTTCAAATTCGAGAAGATACCCTTCGAGATGCGCAACACATTGCCCGGATATCTTCAGGATAATGTTATCTTCCGAGTTTTATCCCGACTTATCAACAACCGTCTTAACGAATACAAACAGAATCCCGAATGTAAATACGCTTCGGCAGCTATCTATTTCGGCGATTTCTTCGTATCGAAAACCAAAGGCGCCGTCAATATCCGTGTAATCGGCAAAGATGAAATCAAAGAGGCTCTCGCCGAGGCTATGGGGATTATCGCCCGCGCATGCAAGACCGGTTTCACAGATTCTGAACTTGAACGCGTACGCAGCCAGATGCTTTCCGAGTATGAGAATATGTTCAACGAGCGCAATAACACCCGCAGCGGGAACCTCGCCAACGAGCTTATCCGCCATTTCGTCGACAACGAGCCTGCGCCCGGCATCGAAGAGGAGTATAAACTTATGCAGCAGTATCTGCCTGCTTTCCCTGTAGAAGCTTTCAACGAATCAGCCAAACAGCTTCTCACGCAAGAGAATCAGGTGATCGTTGTTTCCCAGCCCCAGAAAGACGGCGCTATCCAGCTGACATCCGAGGAGATCGTACCTATCGTGAACAATGCTCTTACAGCTGAATACGAGGCTTACGTTGATGAAGTAATCACCGAGCCCCTTATTGCCAAGCTTCCCAAGCCCGGAAAAATCACGGAAGAGACAGCCGGCAAGTTCGACACCAAGGAATTCAAGCTTTCCAATGGTGTGAAGGTGATTGTGAAACCTACTGATTTCAAAGCTGATGAAGTAAGAATGATAGCATTCAAGGAGGGAGGGAAGCGCTCCTATGCAGCAAGCGAGGCAGCCAACGTGCTTCTCGCCGGCGATGCGTTCAGTCTCAGCAAATTCGGCAACTTCGACACCAAGACACTCCGTAAGTATCTGGCCGGAAAGAATGCATCGGTATCCTATTCGATCGGCGCCGTGCTCAACAGACTCTCCGGCTCCTCGACAGCCAAAGATCTCCCCGTGCTCATGGAGCTTGTATATACGGCATTCACCAATCTGAATCCCGACCAGCAGACCTATCAGGCTCAGATCGACCAGGCCAAGACATTCTATGCAAATCAGGATAAAGACCCGATGGAGGTTTTCAAACGCAAACTTGCCGCAACCCGCTATGGCGACAACCCGATGTTCATGCCGGAAACTTTGGCTACACTCGAAGCTGCCAACTATCCTGAGATGCTCGAGATGGTCAAGAAATCGCTTTCCAACGCAGCCGATTATACATTCGTGTTTGTCGGCAATGTGGATATGGATACTTTCAAACCTCTGGTAGAACAGTATCTCGCAACGCTTCCCTCAACCGGAAAGAAAGAAGTGCTCAAGAATCTCACATCCATCAATCAGGTGAAGGGTCAGAAAGTATGCGATTTCAAGCAGCCGATGAAGACTCCCTCCACTATGATTCTTGATATCTATTCAGGTTATAACATACCTTATAACATCGATAACGATGTGAAAATGTCTCTTCTCGGATCGATTCTTGGGAATATCTATACCGAAACGTTGCGTGAGGAAGAGGGCGGAACATATAGCCCGGCGGCTACCGCTTACATGGATTCCGAAACAGGAGTTTGGAACATCCTCTATCAGGTTCAGACCAACGCCGCCATGCAGCAGAAGCTTATGGACCGCGCCCACGATGAGCTAATGAAACTTCTCCAGAACGGTGCGACCGAAGAGCAGTTCAAGAAAGTGAAGGAAGCCGAAATGAAGCAGTATGAAATCAACGTACGCAAAAACGGCTACTGGCTCAACAATCTTCTGAGCTATGCAAGAGGTATCGATGACATTTCGGGCCACAAGGCCGCTATCGAGAATATTACATTGGCAGACTTCAATAAATTTATGAAGAATCTGTACAACGGTGATAACCGTATTCAGGTCATCATGGAAGGCGTTGAGGAAAGCAAATAAACCTTTGGATACCTATAAGGCAACAGAAGGATACTAAAGTCTTTTAAAAATAAGGTCGGATGAACAAATCATCCGGCCTTATTTGCTATCTTTGCATAAGCAAAATTATTAATAGACACAATTTATTTTTATATGAATCAATTTGCAAAATCAATCACTGCTATCACAATGGCTACATTTGCAGGAGCTGCGGTAGGGACAGCCACGAATCCTTTGGTGACGGGTTCGGATCTTCCGTACGGCACAATGCCTCTCTCAAAATTGAAACCCGCCGATTATGAAGAGGGTATCAAAGAAGGTATCAAAGCTCATAACCGTGAAATCAAGGCTATCGTGAACCAACGCAGCAATCCGACGTTCGAGAATACTATTGTTGCGCTCGACAGAAGCGGGAAAGTGCTAAACCGCTCGGTGCTTGCACTCGGCAATATAGAACATGCTTCGGGCGACACCGCCATCATGAACGTGCTGATGAGGATGAGTCCGGTGCTTTCGGATCATTCCTCGGAGATAATGCTCAACGAGGCGCTTTGGAAACGCGTGAAGAGCGTATATGATAATAAAGGGAAAGACACGAGCCTTTCGCCCGAAGACCTTCGTCTCATCGACAAGACATACTTGGGATTCGTGATGAGCGGCGCAGATCTCGAGGGGGAAGCCCGCGAAGAGTTCCGGCGCATCAATTCGAAGCTATCGGAATTGACGGTGAGATTCGGCCAGAACGTTTCAAACGACATGAAGTCGCCCTCACGCCGACTTTGGCTTAAGGAAAGCGATCTCGCCGGTATTCCTGCTTCCGTGAAGGAATCCTATCGCGAAGCCGCACGCGAGGCTCTCGAACAGGAAGGGAAACCTGACGACTCCTCGCTTTATATGGTGAGCATTTTCGCTCCGGCTTATCAGCCTTTCATGAAATATGCCGACAACCGGGATCTCCGCCACCAACTCTATCTTCTCTACAACACTCGCAACAGCAAAGGGGAGTATGAGAATATAAGCGTGCTTCGCGAGATTGCGAACCTGCGCCTGCAGCAGGCGAAACTTCTGGGCAAACAGAATTATGCCGAGTATATACTTCAGAACACAATGGCTAAGACACCGGAAGCCGTGATGGAATTCCTCGAGAACCTGCGGAAGGCTTACACCGAGCCGATGAAACAGGAACTGAAGGAAATTGAGGAATATGCCCGCACAAAGGAGGGGAAGGATTTCAAACTCGAAGCGTGGGATTATTCTTACTGGGCCGACAAATTGAAGAACGACCGCTATGCCTTCAACGATGAGGATATGAAGCCTTATTTTGAACTCAACAATACAATCGACGGCGTGTTCGGACTGGCCACAAAACTTTATGGATATACTTTCAAACTTACCGACAAAATCGACAAATATCATCCTGATGTTAGAGTATATGAGGTATATCGTAAGGACGGCTCACTTCTCGGGCTGCTTTACGCAGATTTCTTCTATCGCGAGGGGAAGAGTCCGGGCGCATGGATGACGGAGTTCCGCACCGAGACCAAGGATGATGAAGGGAAACGCGATATCCCTTTGATTTCCATTGTCTGCAATTTCTCGAAGCCTGTAGGAAATGCGCCGGTGCTTCTCACTCCATATGAAGTAGAGACTTTCCTGCATGAGTTCGGTCATGCATTGCATGGACTTTCGGCAGAAGCCAAATATGAATCGCTGAGCGGAACGAATGTCGACCATGATTTCGTTGAACTTTTCTCACAGTTCAATGAAAACTATCTGACTGAAAAGGAGTATCTCGACGGTTTCGCCCGCCATTATCAGACAGGCGATAAGATGCCTGCTGCGCTGATCAACAAATTTGTGAAGTCTTCTCAGTTCGGAGCCGCATACGCATGCATGCGCCAGCTCGGATTCGGATACCTCGATATGGCATATCATACGATAAAGCAGCCTTTAGACAAGACTACGGATATTTCCGCTTTCGAGAAAAATGCCCAGAATCCGGTAAGATGCTTCGAAGTAGTGGAAAATTGCCTTACTTCCCCTTCGTTCGGACATATCTTCTCCGGAGGATATGCGGCCGGATATTATGGTTACAAATGGGCTGAATCGCTCGATGCCGATGCATTCGCGGCGTTCAAGGAAACAGGCATCTTCAATCCTGTTACAGCAGGCAAATTCCTTAAAATGCTTCAGGCAGGCGACACTGAAGATCCGATGACTCTATATGTGGAATTCAGGGGCAAGAAACCCTCAGTGGATGCCCTTATGGAGCGCGATGGCATAACAGCGGCGAAAAAATAAGAGGAGAGACTCCAAGGACCGACAATCGACAAAAAGACTGCACTTCAATAAGTTTTGGTGCAGTCTTTTTTATATTATTACCGCATATATGCCAATATCAAAAACCGTTCAGAAGCTTACTCCGAAAGACAGATGAGCCATATAGACATAATGGTTTATTAACGTGGGAATATAATCGAGATGCCTGTTGTTGAAATACCGATAACCGATAGAAAGCAGAATATAAGTGCGGGCAAGCTTAGATTGCGAAAGATTAATGCCGCATCCTACAGCCGATACGAAATCGCCGAAAGTAGGGGAATCGCCGATTGTATTGAAAGAGTATCCCAATTTCAGACTAAGGAAACAAACAGAGGGGCGTTTGCGAAAAGAGGATTGAAAAGAAACATAGATAGGTATAAAATTGTTGCCGCTCTGTATGGCGCGGTGTATTCCGGCTCCTAATCCAAGAAATTTGATATAGGAATTCTTATATCCCAACATTACATCCACATCGAATGTTGACATGTCATGACCCGTAAGGTCTATCGATGCTCCAGCCTCTGCTCCCCATGAGAAATGTGAGAGCGCAAGGCTTCTTGACTTCTCCGGGAAAATACTTTCAGGCAGCTTCTTGCTTAGAGTGTCGGTATCGGCCATATTGTCGCCGGTAACGGCATAAGAGCTCAATACCGATAAAGAAATGCCCGCAATAAAGGCACACACCTTTATTGCGGGTAATCTCTTAACTATCCATTGACATTTCATAAACGCATTGGATTTTTCCGGAATCAAATTGGATTATTCTCCAAGATAACTTTTGAGCAACTTGCTCTTCTGACCTTTGAGTCGACGGATTGCCTTCTCCTTGATCTGGCGGACGCGTTCTCTTGTAAGATCGAATTTAGCGCCAATCTCCTCAAGGGTCATCTCCTGACATCCTATTCCAAAGAACATTTTAAGGATCTCGCGTTCGCGATCGTAAAGCTGTTTGAGCGCGCGGTCAACCTCTTTCGATAATGATTCCTGATTGAGGTTGGCATCGGCCATCGGGCTGTCATCGTTGGGAAGAATGTCGAGAAGAGAATTATCCTCACCCTCTACGAAAGGCGCATCTACGGAGATGTGTCTCCCCGAAACCTTCATGGTGTCGGAAATCTTGTCGACAGGCATGTCGAGTCTCTCGGCGAGCTCTTCGGGAGATGGGCGACGCTCATTCTCCTGTTCGAACTTCGAAAGCTCTTTTGTGATTTTGTTAAGGGATCCGACCTGATTGAGGGGTAATCGCACAATTCTCGACTGCTCTGCGAGCGCCTGAAGAATCGACTGTCGGATCCACCAGACGGCGTATGAAATGAATTTGAATCCGCGCGTCTCGTCAAACTTTTGGGCGGCCCTGATAAGACCGAGATTGCCCTCGTTGATAAGATCGGGAAGGCTCAGACCCTGATTCTGGTATTGCTTGGCGACGGACACAACAAAACGGAGATTCGCTTTCGTAAGCTTCTCAAGAGCCGCCTTGTCTCCTTTCTTGATTCTTTGTGCAAGTTCCACCTCTTCGCTCACTGAAATCAGCTCTTCACGACCAATTTCCTGAAGATATTTGTCCAGAGACGCACTCTCGCGATTAGTGATGGATTTTGTTATCTTTAATTGTCTCATATTGTCCTTCCAAAAAATTGTTGCAAATTTAACAAATTTTTATCATATTTCCAATAGTTCAAACCGTTTTATTAGGTTAACAATCTATCCGGGTTAATGCCTTATCTCCAAACGTTAAAATTGGACTTATCGTGTTAAAATGCCCATTAATATATGTTGAGTATGAAGACAGAAAGGAGAGGGCCGGAACGCGACCCTCTCCTCATATTTAATGTCTTAACCTTATTCGGCAGAGAGATTTACTGCGTAATAATATTTCTTGCCGGTGGGATAGAGACCGGTTATGAACATAACCTTGTCTTCATCGTCCGATTTCATTATCGAGTTGTAGATTGCCTCTACATCGTCGGAATTATCCACAGGGGAGCCGTTGATTTCGGTAATCACGAAACCGTCTTTAACACCCGCCTCGCGGAAGCAACCGCCTTTAAGACCGGTAACCTTCACACCGTTCGAGATTCCGAGATGCTGTTTCACGTCATTCCCGATTTTCATGAAAGCGCAACCGAGTTCCGAGAAGTCTCCTTTCTTGGTTATCGATGTGCTGCCCTGAACGTTGCGAAGAACACCTTTCTTGGTCATTGTCTGGTTATTGCGAACGAATGTCACGCTGATGGGATCGCCCGGACGGAATTTGTTGAGCTGTTCCACAAGCTCGGCATGATTATGGACAGGCACTCCGTTGACTGCCGTGATAACATCATCCTCTTTCAGACCGAGCTCCTTGGCTGTGCTTCGGTCGGTAACGCCGGCAATCAGAAGTCCTGACTTGGTTGCAGTGATGCCTTTCTCTTTGGCAAGTTTGGAATCGAGTTCGATAACCGTGCATCCGAGCACCGCGCGCTGAACCGTTCCATACTGACGAAGGTCGGTCATCACTTTCTTCACGATTGTAGTAGGAATAGCGAAGGAGAATCCCGAATAGCTACCGGTATTGCTATAGATAGCTGAATTGATACCGATAAGCTCACCTTTGAGATTCACGAGCGCGCCTCCGGAATTACCCGGGTTGAGAGCGGCATCTGTCTGAATGAAGGATTCGATGTTAAGACCTGATTTCTGGGCGTTCTGTCCGAGGCTGCGGGCCTTGGCGCTGATGATTCCGGCCGTAACCGTAGAATTGAATCCGAAAGGATTCCCCACGGCCAGCACCCATTCTCCGATTTTAACCGACTCGCTATCTCCGAAAGTGATGGGGGAGAGGTTTTTGGCATCTATCTTGATCAAGGCAAGGTCGGACGCCTCATCGGTGCCGATTATGCGCGCATCATAGGTGGAATTATCGTTCATCAGTACCTCGAGTTTGTCGGCATCGGCAATCACGTGGTTGTTGGTTACGATGTAACCGTCTTCGGAAATGATCACTCCCGAACCGAGACCTGTCTGAACAGGCTCGTTCTTCTTGTTCTGACGGCGAGGCTGACGCTGTTGAGGTTGCTGGGGCTGCCCGAAGAAAAAATCGAACATTCCGAACGGGTCGTAACCTCCCTGATTGCCGTAGACATCGCGCGATCTCGTCGAAAAGCTCTTGATGCACACTACGGCATTCACCGTTTTCTCAGCGGCAACGGTGAAATCGGTTTCAAACGATGCTGTGGAAGCAGTGCGGATAAAATTGTTTTCCGCGGCGAAGGTGGTCTGTGGCAGTGCCGAGAACAATACGGCGGCCAAAAGAATATATTTCTTCATATAAAACAACTAAGGTTCGGTTTTTAGAGTTTCGCACATTTGCACGAAATTCATGGATTTCGTCTACAAATTAAATGCAAAACTTCCTCCAATATTACACCCATTAACACTAAATTGTTAAAATTAATCCTTTTTAGCATTAATAGAGCGCCCTCAAACTCTCCAAACCGAGCGCTTCCCAACTTTATAAAGCGGAACTAAGAAACGTGATATGAGTTGAGAAAGTGATTTGGCATCAATAGCCATAGCTGATGCTGTTTATACGGCAAAGTTATGGCGGCAACGATAGCGGGGAAAAGACGCGGCAACACGGCTATATTCTAATACTTTCTATTAATTTTGTAACATGAATACGAGAATGTTTGTATCGTTAATTTTATGTCTCACAACCTTGGTGAGCATAATAGCCCAGAAATCATTTGTTTTATGGGATAAAGTATCCAATACTCCAATTCCAATGGCAAGTGTTTATACTACATCAAATGGTAATGTAAAGAGTGCATTCAGTGATGAAATGGGTCGTGTTAATATAAATTTCACTTTTGACAGTCTTATAGTCTCTCATATCAATTATCAAAAGGCAAGCCTAACCACAGTCCCGGATACATTGTTCATGGAACAATCAGTCAATTTACTTCAAGAGGTTGTTGTAGTTCCTTCTTCCGAGCCTAAATGGATAAAACCTATGCTGATGAATTTTATTAAAACGAAGGATGAGAAATATAAAACCAGCACCGTATTATGTTACAACTATGAAACTGAGAATATCGGAGATTCAACACTATATCAATTTATTAGCAAGGGACTGCTAAGAAAGAATAAACTATTTGAGATTTCTCCTTCCGAGAGTATCATAACTTATCGAGACAATACAGCCGGATGTGATTACAACAACCTAAAAAATACCCTTTATCACGACTTCGTAACGGATATGGATAAAGGATTTGTCAAGGGACATAAGTTCGATGTCAATGACTATACGGATGACTTGGCTCCCAATGTCGTCAGGATCAACTTCATATCTAAGAAGCGAGATGTAGATGACACGGGCTACATTTGCCTTGATACCGTTCAGAATGTGATATTGAGGGCCAAACGGACAACAGGACTTAAATATAATCTAAGTAACCGAACATCGCCATTATTGCGCGCGTCTTTTTACAGCATTTATGGCCTTCAATATAAGGATTGGGAAATTGATGTTGAATCTGAATATCAACTCGCCGATGCCGATTGGTATGTAAGCCGTTGCCACTATTGGAATTTCACCCATCAAACATTTGACGGCAAGAAAGGGAAAGGTGAGGTAATTTATAATATGACCTCGACTTTTACTGCCGCTCCATATAACGAAACAATAAAAGGCGTTTCATTCCTTGAACTTCCAAAGCCTTTCACCATGAAGGTAATAATGAGTAGGAAAGAACGGCATCAAGAAGAAGAATTGCAATCAGTCGAAAAAGAGTATGTCATATATTGACTTTTAGGCATCGTTCCTTAAAGTAACCTTTATACATGTTTATTTAGTGACGGCGCGTCGCATGATGTAGGGGTGGAGGGCGTTGTATATGGCGCGGCAGAACTCCTGGCCGAGGGAGTCGGCGTAGAACTCCTGAATGTTCATTACGGAAGCAAAATTCTTGCGGGAGAACCAGCGCTTGCGGAGGCGGCCATTGGCTTTTCCTATGTCGCCGGTGTTTATTCGCGCATAGTGTTGCAACCCTTCACCGTAGCAGACCTCGGCGTTGAAGCACTGGCAGATTTCCAGAGTTTCATCTTTCTCGACGAGAGCGAGCAAGTCAAACGGCACCTGTTTGTCGCCGCCCGGTATATAGCTTAGGCTATCGTCAACGATGTCGGTACAATATCCACTTCCTTTTTGAACACGGACGAGGAATTGACGGTGAACGCTGCGCGGACCTCGAAGCCCGGAAGCGTTTCGACGGAGTTAAAATTGAGGTCGGGAAAAGATAAGTCCATAACTTGCTGAGATTTTCAGCGAAGTTATGGACTATATAAGGTATGCGAAAAGACGCTTATTTTTCAGGCAAAAGTTATTTAGATGCTACTCTATTTAGCCCAATTTGCAAATGAATAGTTGTCTACCCAAATGTATGTTTGCTTACACTTACCCACTTTCCCAATCATGTTTGTGGTCTGGTCTAGAACTTTATATGGCCAACCATTCCAAATAAAGTCATATACGAGATATGAGTCGGAGGTGGCATCGACATTGACCTGTTTGTCATATTCAGTGGCAAAATCGGCTTTGATGTCGTTGTTGACAAACATACCCACGAGTTCACCAACCTTATCTTTAATTACCGATTGCGGAATTATGCTGACTACATCAAAGGATAAATGATAATCGTCATCTTCGTCTTTGGAGACAGTTACATAAGTGTCGTTTTCATATTGTGTGTCAGTGGCATCTTCATGGGTATGATCTTCACCGATGGGATATGATTGTCCGTGACAAGCGAACAGCATATTCAGTTCTTTGGTGTAACCATCAACCAATTCATCGGTATTGATATTCCTATTTATCAGTTTCTTCATATCTATGCCCATATCCTTCAACGCCTTGATTTCATCAACATTTACAAACTCATTCATACAGTCTTTGTAGAGGCTCTTTGCTTGTTTCTTAATTTTACCAAGGTTGTTGAATTTCGTGATGTGCCCGAATTCATCTGTTTCAAATTCGATTGTAGTACCAACGACCTTTTTGCCAAGTTTCTCTACAATCTTATTTTGAAACGCGCCTAACCCTTTGTCGACTGCGGTATCGCCAACACAATCCAAGAATGTATAAGTCATCTTATAGCCTGTGGAGGTGGAGTCTGTGACAACGATTCTTACTTTTGTTGACACCCCGGCAGTCTTGATTGTGTCGCCATTATTGAATTTCCATTCGGTTTCAGAAATCCAATAATCGATAGTGTCGTTTTTACAGAAATAACCGATTACATTGATAATAGAGTCAGGATTTGTGCCTACGACTACTTCTTGTGGAGTAGCCGATGTTTGAGCGTGTGAAATCATGAAGCCACTTATCAATATCAGACCAAAGATAGCATATAAAAATTTTTTCATATTCGGTAGGATGAGAAGTTTTGACAATTGCAAAGTTACGCATTTTCAGCGGAATACCAAAGAATACTTCGAGGTAGTTGACGCGGAAGATACAGCAGTTGCGTATCTTGCAGCACTCACCGGAGGAAAGTATCAATACGCTCCTACAGCCCACGTATAACGAGTAACGGAGCGATGTATGACATAAATATTTCGGCACAAAGTTTTCAATTTTAAATTTTTGACTTATATTTGCAATTGTAAACAAGAAACTAAATCACCTGAGATTTTAGTATTATGATTGCTTTGTCGAGGATTCCTTCAATATCTAATCCTAACTTCCGGATTAGCCGCGTATTACAATACTGTTTATTGTCGATTGTCGTTGTTCTGTCAGCTGCCGGCACAGTGTCTTGCGGCTCTTCGAAGGGGCATCATAAGCTGAAAAAGGAGTATGCGGAAACCGAAAAGAAACCGGAAATAAAGGGTGACAAGACTCAAAAAAGGATAGTCGAAGAGGCGATGTCATGGGTCGGGACACCGTATGCCTATGCCAAGTGCGAAAAAGGGGAGGGCACGGACTGCTCCGGAATGGTGATGAAAGTTTATGAAACCGCCGCCGGGTGGAAAATTCCCCGCAATTCTGCAAAGCAGGCGGAATTCTGCATATTCCTCGAAAAGGAGAATGTCTGCGTAGGCGACCTTGTGTTTTTTGCCACCGGCAAGGATCCGGAACGAATATCGCATGTCGGCATTATGATCGATGATATCAATTTCGTCCATGCTTCCACATCGAAGGGAGTGGTGGTCTCAAAAATTAACTCACCATACTATACACGCACTTTCAGGATGTTCGGGCGCATACCCTCCGTAGGCCGCGCGATTTCGGAGAACAAGGATTGAAGTCACGAATATAGATAATTAAAACGGCCTGATCCCGGATCGGAATCAGGCCGTTTTAATTTTAATTTGTATTCGATCAGAGAAGAGGGAGAAGTTTCTCTTCGAGGTCGGCGAGTTTTACGGAGCCCACGCAACGATCTACTACTGCGCCGTCTTTGAAGAACAATACCGTCGGTATGCTGCGGATGCGGTTTTCAGCAACGATCTCGTCGTTTTCATCGATATTGAGTTTGCCTACAATGGCACGACCCTCATATTTCTCTGCCAGTTCCTCTACAACGGGACCGAGCTTGATGCAAGGTCCGCACCATGTGGCCCAGAAATCGACCACTACCACTTTGCCTGATTCGATGGCCTCGCGGGCCGTCTTGTCTGTGAATTGAATAGCCATTTTATTTATAAATTAAATTTATCTGTCGTTTATAGTAGTAACTTTATATTTTAACCCGAATTCATCAAGTATATCGAGAAGTTTGCGGTCGATCGGTATCTTTTTGCGCATTCTTACCCTAACCGACTGCTTAAGCTCCATATCGAGAAGTTCGATGAAAAGCTGACCCTCACGTCCTTCCGAAGGCAGTTCATTCAGAGCCTTATAGAATTCCGGATAGCGCATAGCGCCATCAAGATAGACAAGGACGGCGTTGGCAAGTTTTCCTTTCTTCGAATCGAGCGGCGAAACCTCATCGATCTGCATGTCGAGGCGATCCGGACGGTATCTTCCGGGCACCACATTGATTTTTACAAATATAGGATCGCCCTCATGAAATCTATCCTTCTGTGTCTGATGATTCTGGCCGTATAGCGGAATCTCACCCTTGCCCGAGAAGTCTTCAATCTCCACGATTGTGAATTCATTCCCTTTCTTCGAAATTCGTGATGTAACTTTAGTGACAAGGCCACCCACGGTATATGTGCCGGCTGTCTCGAGCTTCATCTTCAAGACATCGCACGATGTGTTGCAGGCATACGTGAGTTCCATATAATAGGGATCGAGCGGATGGGCGGAAAGATACATCGTCACCATTTCTTTCTCCTTCTCAAGGATACTAAGCCGGTTCCACGGAACGACATCGGGCAATGGAGGTTTATTGGTTTCTATCGGCTCCATCTCGCCGAAAAGACTCATCTGGAGAGAATTCTTGTCATTCTGTATGTTCTGCCCATATTTCACAAGGAGATCCGAATATGTGGAGTCGAACATCGGATGGACGAATACCTCCCGGCGGATATCGAAGCAATCGAAAGATCCGGCCATGGCAAGGTTCTCGATAGTACTTCTGTTGCAGGCACTGAGATTCACCCTCTCCACAAAATCATAGATATCCTTGAACGGGCCGTTACTCTCTCGTTCGCGGATTATGGCCGTAACGGCGTTTTCTCCGACACCCTTGACGGCGCCGAGACCGAAACGGATGTCGCCGTTCTTGTCAACGGCGAATTTCTCCATCGATTCGTTGATATCCGGCACTTTTACGGTTATTCCCATACGTCGGCATTCATCCATGAACTTGCGGAGCTTATCGGATGAGTTGAGGTTACGGCTCATCACGCCCGCCATATATTCGGCAGGGTAGTGGGCCTTCAGATAAGCCGTCTGATAGGCTACCCAGCTATAGCACGTCGCGTGGCTCTTGTTGAAAGCATAAGATGCGAATTTCTCCCAATCGGCCCAGATTTTCTCGAGCGACTGCTCCGGATGGCCGTTCTCCATTCCCTGAGCGAGAAATTTCTTTTTGAGTTTCTGCATCTTGTCGATCTGCTTCTTACCCATAGCCTTTCGGAGCATATCGGATTCACCGCGGGTAAAGTTGGCTAAAAGCCTCGACAGAAGCATCACCTGCTCCTGATAGACCGTGATTCCATAAGTCTCTTCGAGATACTGCGACATTATCGGGATGTCGTAGGTTATCGGTTCCTCGCCATGCTTGCGCTTGATGAACGACGGGATATAATCCATAGGACCCGGCCGGTAAAGGGCGTTCATGGCAATCAGGTCTTCAAACTTTGAAGGCTGCAGCTCGCGAAGCGACTTCTGCATTCCTTCCGATTCGAACTGGAAGGTCGAGGTGGTGTTTCCCTTGCAATAAAGGTCGAACGTAGCCTTGTCATCGAGCGGAATATGGTCTATGTCGAGATCAATTCCATGACGGTGCTTGATATTGGCCAGAGTCTCCTTAATTATGGAGAGGGTTTTCAGACCGAGGAAGTCCATCTTGATAAGTCCTGTCTCCTCAATCACACTTCCCTCATATTGAGTGGATATTACTTTAGTACCGTCGGCATCGTTGGCCATCGAAACCGGCACCCAGTCTGTGATATCATCGCGGCATATAATTACGCCGCAGGCATGGATGCCTGTGCCGCGGATGTTGCCCTCGAGTTGCTCGGCATATTTCATTGTCTCGCGGATAGCGGGATTCTCGTTATTTTTCTCCGCCGCAAACTCTTTGTTATAGAGCAGACAGTTCTTGAAGTTAATCTTAGGGCTTTTGCCATTCACTTCCGGCAGACGGTCGGGCACAAGACGCGCCAGCCTGTTAGATTCCGGCAAAGGAACCTCAAGCACTTTTGCTACGTCCTTTATCGCCATCTTTGTAGCCATTGTCTGATAGGTGATGATGTGAGCCACCTTTTCAGCGCCATATTTTTCAGTGACATATTTCAGCACCTCATAACGGCCGTCGTCATCGAAATCGACATCTATATCGGGGAGCGAGATACGGTCGGGGTTCAGGAATCGTTCGAACAGAAGGTCGTACTTGATAGGGTCGATCTGAGTTATACCGAGACAGTATGCCGCGGCGCTTCCGGCAGCCGAGCCACGTCCCGGGCCTATGCTGACTCCGAGTTTGTTGCGACCGGTATTGATGAAATCCTGCACGATGAGAAAATATCCCGGAAATCCCATCGTCTTCATGATGTAAAGCTCGAATTTCAAGCGCTCGGCCACATCCGGCGGCAACGGATCGCCATATCTCTCCTTTGCCCCACGCATAGTGAGCATCTCCAGATAATCGGCCTCGAACTTGATGCGGTAAAGCTTGTCGTAGCCGCCTAAACGCTCGATTTTTGCATTTGCCTCCTCTTCGGAGAGGACTACATTTCCGTTCTCATCCTGCGTGAACTCATCGAACAGCTCCTTTTCGGATATGCGCTTCCGGTATTCCTCTTCCGTGCCGAATTCGGCCGGAATGTCGAAGAAGGGCATAATAGGAGCATGATTGAGAGTATAAAACTCCACTTTATCAAGAATCTCCTTGGTATTATCGATTGCTTCGGGGATATCCTTGAAGATTTCGCGCATCTCTTCGGTGGTCTTAAGCCATTCCTGCTTCGTATAATGCAGACGGGGTTCCGAGAACGTCTTCTGCATGGAGACGCATATCAATCGATCGTGAGCCTCGGCATCGTCCTCGAATGTGAAGTGGACATCGTTGGTCGCTATAAGCTTGATATTATGTTTCCTTGCGAATTTAATCAGATGTTCGTTCACACGCACCTGCTCTTCGTAGACCTCACGGTTTGAATTAGGTTTGTCAGTTTTATGACGTTGCAGCTCAAGATAATAATCATCTCCGAAAGTCTGCTTATACCATAATATCCGCTCCTCGGCCTTGTCGAGATCGCCGTGCATTATGAATTGGGGCACTTCTCCGCCAAGACAAGCCGAGCATACAATCAGGCCCTCTTTATGGGCTGCGAGATCCTCCCTGTCGGTGCGCGGTTTGAAATAAAAACCCTCGGTCCAGGCCCGGCTCACAAGTTTCACGAGGTTGTGATAGCCCACACTGTTCTTTGCGAGCACTATGAGGTGATATCCATTGTCGGTCTTGTCGCGTTTTTCGGTCATGCTGTTTCTGGCAACATACATCTCGCATCCGATAATGGGCTTGAATTTCTCTTCCTCGGGAAGACCGTCGTTCTTCTTGGCGACATAATTGAAAAATTCCTTGATGCCGAACATATTGCCATGATCGGTAAGAGCAATACCACGCATCCCGTCGGCTATGGCTTTATCAACCAATTCTGGGATAGTGGCTTTGCCGTCGAGAAGGCTATATTGTGAATGGACATGAAGATGTGTGAATGGTATCGGGCTCATGACATCGGGATAATTTTTCAATGCAAAGATAATACCCGCCGCTTGTTTTTGCAATCCGAAATTCCGATTTATTTATCAACAGCGGCCATAACGATTGTAAGAATTGAGTATTAACGGTATTTGGATTAGAATTCTAAAATGCGTAAATTTGTAGAGATATATAAATTTTTGCTTATGGACATAATCAAAGCGGAGAACATCACGAAACGGTTTACCGGCCATGTGGCTCTCGACAACGTGAGTGTAAGTATCCCGGAAGGATCCATCTACGGTCTTCTTGGGCCTAACGGTGCGGGTAAAACTACACTTATAAGAATAATAAATCATATAACCGCACCCGACAGCGGGACAGTAACTTTCAACGGGCATCCTCTGACTGCCGACGATGTTGCGATGATCGGCTATCTCCCCGAAGAACGAGGCTTATACAAGAAAATGAAAGTTGGAGACCAGGCCCTCTTTTTTGCAAAGCTCAAGGGTCTGAGCACAAGGGAAGCCACAGCGAGACTGCGAATGTGGTTCGACCGGTTTGGAATCTCCGATTGGTGGGGCAAAAAAGTGGAGGAGCTATCCAAAGGTATGGCGCAGAAAGTTCAGTTCATCGTCACAGTTCTGCACAATCCAAAACTTCTCATTTTCGATGAGCCCTTTTCAGGATTCGACCCCATAAACGCCGAATTGCTGAAAAACGAGATCCTTCGTCTGCGTGACGAGGGTTCGACGGTGATATTCTCCACACATAATATGGAGAGCGTGGAAACCCTATGCGACTATTTCACTCTCATCAACCGCTCCCATAATATTCTCTCGGGCAATGTGGCCGAGATACGCAGGGAAATGGGAAAGAACCACTACAAACTTTCTTTTCAGGGAGTGCCTCAGTTGCTCCTCGAACGTCTTGGCGACAGGATTGAAAGCCATTCGATGTCTAAACCGGAACTAACCCAAAACGGCCCCATCTTCAATGCCGAATTCTCTCTCAAAGAGGATATATCGATGAGAGATTTCATATCCATAGCCAACGACACGGTCGAGATCGTTACATTCGACCGAGCTCTTCCCTCAATGAATGAAATCTTCATCCGCACCGTGGAGAAATCAAACGCGGCCGGAAATAATGAGAATCATGAAGCTCAAAACTGACAAATAAAATGAACTCAAAGATAGGAATAATTATATCGCGGGAATTCCGCGAAAGAGTGGTTAAAAAGAGTTTTATCGTCACCACTTTGCTGACGCCCGTGTTGATGGCACTTTTGATGGTGGCTCCGGCTCTTATAATGAATTTATCCACTCCGGATGAGAAAAACATGGCCGTTATCGACAACAGCGGCATCATCTATCCGGCTCTTGTAAAGGAGGGAAACTCGATTGAATATCTGAAATTTGATAAAGTGTCTGTCCCATTGGACTCGGCTCTTGCCTCGGATAAGTACGAAGCCGTGTTGTGGATCAACGAGGATGTGGCCGACAATCCGCAGAACGCTATCTTATATATGCACGAATCAGGTTCGCTCGAAATCGAATCAGCTCTTAACGGCATCATATCGAAAACTGTGGAAGATACACGTCTGAAGCGCTACAATATCGATAATCTTTCGCAGATACTCGATGAAATCGCTGTCACATCCAATATCCGGACGTTGCGCATCGACGACGAAGGAAATGAAAAGAATATATCTTCTCTGACATCATTCATGCTCGGACTCGCCATGACATTTATTCTCTATATGTTCCTGCTGATGTATGGTCAGATGGTGATGACCTCCATCATCGAGGAGAAAAACAACCGCGTTCTCGAGCTTGTGGTCTCCTCTGTGAAGCCTATGCAGTTGATGCTTGGCAAAATCATCGGAGTAGGTCTTGTGGCTGTATTGCAGATCACGATATGGGCACTCCTTATCTGCGTGATGAGCGCATTTGTAATGCCTCTTTTCATGCCTGATGGTATGGCCGAGCAGATAGCCATGATGAACAACGGCACATTCAATCCGTCGGCTTCCTCATTCGACCCCGACATGGTGAAAGCTCTCGCGATGTTCACCTCAGTCGCCTATATCGCCAAGCTGTTCATGTATATCGCACTGTTCCTCATCGGCGGTTTCCTTTTCTACTCCTCTATATTCGCTGCGATAGGCTCGTCGGTTGACAACATTCAGGACGCTTCGCAACTCCAGACTTTTGCAGTCCTGCCGATAATAATAGCGCTGGTATTCTCGCTCTCCATAGGAAACGATCCGAACAGCACTGCCGCAGTGTGGCTTTCAATGATTCCTTTCACTTCTCCGATGGTGATGCTTTCCCGCATTCCCTTCGATGTGGCCTCATGGCAGATTTGGGTGTCGCTCGCGATTCTCTATGCCTCGTTTGTCGGAATGGCCTGGATTGCCGGTAAGATCTATCGTGTCGGTATCTTTATGTATGGCAAGAAACCTACCATAAAGGACCTCATCAGATGGGCGAAATATAAATGATTTTCGAAATCTTTGCAAATCTGTTGCATAATACATTGAAATATGTTTGTAATATTGCCGATACTTTCTAACTTTGCGGCAAACAACAAACACACTCTAAGACACTCGTAAAAATGGCGAACAATAGAATTCTTCTCGATGCCGAATGGCCCGAGATGCCCGTATTCAAAGAAGGGATACGCCGCGCTCCCGACCGCGGTTATACACTTACTCCCGAGAAAACAAAAACAGCTTTGAAAAACGCGTTGCGTTATCTTCCGAAAGAGCTACACGAAAAAGCCGCTCCGGAGTTTCTCGAAGAGCTCAAGACCCGCGGAAGGATCTACGCCTACCGTTGGCGTCCGGAGGGTGATCTCGCTGCCAAACCCATCGATAGTTACAAAGGGAAATGCATCGAAGGAAAGGCTTTCCAGGTGATGATCGACAATAACCTCTGTTTCGACATCGCCCTTTATCCTTATGAGCTGGTAACCTATGGCGAGACGGGACAGGTTTGTCAGAACTGGCTCCAATATCGCCTCATAAAGAAATATCTCGAGGAGCTCACCGATGAGCAGACTCTCGTGATCGAGTCCGGCCATCCGTTAGGGCTGTTCCCCTCGAAGAAAGATTCTCCGAGAGTGATCATCACCAATGCGATGATGGTGGGCCTTTTCGATAATCTCCACGACTGGCATGAGGCTATGCAGATGGGTGTGGCCAACTACGGACAGATGACGGCCGGCGGATGGATGTATATCGGCCCGCAGGGAATCGTCCATGGCACATTCAACACTCTGCTCAATGCCGGGCGCATGAAACTCGGAATCCCGCACGACGGCGATCTTCGCGGCCATCTCTTTATCTCTTCCGGTCTGGGAGGAATGAGCGGCGCTCAACCTAAAGCGGCTGAGATCGCAGGAGCGGCTGCAATTATTGCGGAGGTGGACTATTCCCGGATCATGACCCGCAAAAATCAGGGCTGGGTCATGGAAATAACGGAAGATATCCCCACAGCTTTCAGATTGGCCGAGGAAGCCATGAAGGATAAACGCCCCGTTTCTATCGCTTACCATGGCAATATAGTGGATCTTCTCGAATATGCCGTAGAGAACGGCAAGAAGATAGAGCTGCTGAGCGACCAGACTTCCTGTCATGCCGTTTATGAAGGTGGATATTGTCCCGCCGGCATCTCGTTTGAGGAGCGTACAAGACTGCTTCACGACAATCCGGAAGAATTCCGTCATCTTGTCGACGAATCGCTCAAACGTCATTTCAAAGCGATCAAACACCTCACGGAGGCCGGAACATATTTCTTCGATTATGGCAACTCATTTATGAAAGCTATCTATGACGCCGGTGTGAAAGAGATATCCAGAAACGGAATAGATGAGAAAGACGGCTTCATCTGGCCCTCCTATGTGGAGGATATCATGGGCCCGATGCTCTTTGACTATGGTTACGGACCGTTCCGCTGGGTCTGCCTGAGCGGCAAACATGAGGATCTTGTTAAGACTGACAAGGCCGCGATGGATTGCATCGATCCGAACCGCCGCGGTCAGGATCGCGACAATTATAACTGGATTCGCGATGCGGAGAAGAATGGCCTTGTGGTCGGCACTCAGGCCCGCATCCTTTATCAGGACGCCATGGGACGTCTGAAGATAGCCCTCCGATTCAACGAGATGGTAAGAAACGGCGAAGTCGGGCCGATAATGCTCGGACGCGACCACCATGATGTGAGCGGCACTGATTCTCCGTTCCGTGAGACGTCCAATATAAAAGACGGCTCAAATGTGATGGCGGATATGGCCGTGCAGTGTTTTGCCGGAAACTGCGCCCGCGGCATGAGCCTTGTAGCCCTTCATAACGGTGGAGGAGTCGGAATCGGTAAGGCCATCAACGGCGGCTTCGGAATGGTTTGCGACGGCTCTGAGAGAGTTGACAATATTCTGAAGAAAGCAATGCTCTGGGATGTGATGGGAGGTGTTGCAAGAAGAAGCTGGGCCCGTAACGAAAACGCCATGTCGACTGTCAAAGAATGGAATGACACCCAGTGCGAAAACGGATTCATGATCACCGAGCCGTTCATTGCCGACGACAGCCTCGTGGATTCTCTTATCGCAAAATTATAATGAATTAAATTTATCTGAAGTTGTTTGGAGGAAACTCCGGACAACTTCTTTACCATAGAAAAACATATATTAAGAATGCAACGTATTATCGAATGCGTCCCCAATTTCTCGGAAGGGCGCGACATGGAAATAATCAGGCAGATAACTGCCGAAATCGAGAAAGGAGATGAGGTCAGGCTTCTCGACGTAGATCCGGGCGAGGCAACCAACCGTACGGTCGTTACGTTTGTCGGCGAACCCGAAGCCGTGGTTGAAGCCGCCCTCAGAGGGATGAAAAAGGCTGCAGAGCTTATCGACATGCGCCATCATCACGGTGCGCATCCCCGCATGGGAGCCACTGATGTGTGCCCTCTGATTCCTGTAAGCGGAATCACTCTCGAAGAATGCGCAGAGCTGGCAAGAGGTCTTGCCAAAAGAGCATCGGAAGAACTCGGAATTCCTTGCTATTGTTATGAGGCTGCGGCGTTCACTCCTGAGCGTAAAAATCTCGCGGTATGCCGCGAAGGTGAGTATGAAGGCCTTCCGGAAAGGCTTGGAAAGCCTGGCAAAGGTCCGGATTTCGGCGACCGTCCGTTCGATGACTCCGTTGCAGCTACCGGCTGTACTGCTGTGGGAGCCCGCGATTTCCTTATTGCCGTCAACTTTAACCTTAACACCACATCCACAAGACGTGCTAACGCCATAGCATTCGATGTCAGGGAGAAAGGAAGACCAAAACGCGAAGGAAACAAACCAAACGGCAAACCAGTGAAGGATGAGAACGGCAACACCATCATGATTCCCGGCACACTCAAAGGAACAAAAGCTATCGGATGGTTTATCGATGAATACGGCATCGCTCAGGTTTCGATGAATATCACGGATATGGCAAAGACGCCTCTGCATACGGCATTCGATGAAGTCTGCCGCGCGGCCGCAGCAAGAGGTATCCGCGTAACCGGAACCGAAATCGTCGGACTCATTCCTAAGAAAGCCCTTATCGAGGCCGGAAAGCATTATCTGCGCCTCCAGCAGCGTTCCCTTGGTATTCCGGAAAACGAAATTATCAAGATAGCCGTAAAATCCATGGGTCTCGACGAGCTGAAACCTTTCGTTCCGGAGGAGAAAGTGATTGAGTTCATGCTTGAGAAGGGGAAAGAGAGCAAACGCCTCGTCGACATGACATGCACCGGATTTGCGGATGAGACCGCATCGGAATCTCCGGCTCCCGGAGGCGGCTCCATTTCCGCATATATGGGAGCGCTCGCTGCCGCTCTCGGCACTATGGTGGCTAATCTTTCAGCACATAAGGCCGGCTGGGACGACCGCTGGGAGGAATTCTCGGACGTGGCTGAAAAGGGACGCGGCATTCAGGACCGTCTCATCAGGCTTGTTGACGAAGACACCGAGGCATTCAATATGATTATGGACGTTTTTGCAATGCCGAAGAATACTCCGGAAGAGAAGAATGCTCGTGCAGAGGCTCTTGAAAAAGCCACGTTGCATGCCACTCAGGTTCCGTTGTCAACAATGAAGGCTGCATCCGAGGCATTCGATATTCTTCAGCAGATGGCAGAGAAGGGGAATCCCGCTTCTGTAAGCGATGCCGGTGTCGGCGCACTCGCCGCAAGAGCCGCTGTCCTCGGCGCTGAACTCAATGTGAAGATCAACGCCGCCGGACTCAAAGACAGGGAAGCCGCCGACCGGATACTCAGGGAAGCGGAGGAAATCGCATCCTCCGCTTGTCAGCGCGAGAAGGCCATTCTTGAAATTGTGAACTCAAAAATAGCCGAATCATAATGGCGGATTTATTGATAAAAAACTGCATCATAGCTACTCCCCTCGGCAAGGAGGCCGTCAAAGGGGAGCGGATGAATGATCTTTCCGTCTGCAATGATGGCTCAATCCTAATTATCGACGGCAAGATTGAATATGCCGGAGAAACCTTCGGACTGCCGAAATCCATTCCTGCTGACATCCCTGTGCTCGATGCCGGAGGCCGCGTGGCACTCCCAGGTTTCGTAGATTCCCATACTCATCTTATATTTGGAGGATACCGTCCCGATGAATTCGGATGGCGTCTGAATGGCGAATCATATATGAGTATCATGCAGCGAGGAGGGGGAATACAGTCCACTGTAAACGCCACCCGCGGCGAAACTTTCGAAAATCTTAAGCGGAAAGCAGAATGGTTTCTCGACCGCATGTCGGAAATGGGTGTGACCACCGTTGAGGCAAAAAGCGGCTATGGTCTCGACAGAGACACGGAATTGAAGATGCTCGACGTAATCAATTCCCTCGCCGCGGATGATAACCGTAAACTCAATGTTGTCGGTACTTTTCTCGGAGCTCATGCCGTCCCGTTGGAATACAAAGGAAGAACATCGGAATATGTGGATTTCCTGATCTCTGAGATGCTTCCGCTCGTGAAAGATAAAGCACAGTTCTGCGATATTTTCACTGAAAAGGATGTGTTTGAGATTGATGAATCGAGAAAGCTTCTAAAGGCGGCCTCGGATATGGGCTTCCGCCTAAAACTTCATGCCGATGAGATAGTTACACTCGGAGGTGCCGAATTAGCTGCCGAACTCGGGGCTGTTTCAGCCGATCATCTGCTTCACGTAAGCGATCAGGGTATCAGGGAGATGGCCGAAAGGGGAGTAGTGGCAACATTGCTTCCTCTGACGGCTTTCGCTTTGAAAGAACCCTTCGCACCCGCGCGCCGTTTTATAGAGGCCGGCGCGGCAGTAGCGCTTGCAACCGACCTGAATCCCGGTTCATGTTTCAGCGGTTCGATTCCCCTCACAATTGCATTGGCATGCATCTATATGAGAATGACTATAGAGGAGACAATCACGGCATTGACTCTGAACGGCGCGGCAGCTCTCGATCTGGCCGGGGAAACAGGCTCTATAGAGAAAGGGAAAAGAGGAGACATCGCGCTGCTCGAATTCGACAATTATCGGATGCTCCCCTATTATGTCGGAATGAATTGTGTCCGGACCACCATTTGTGGCGGACGGATCGTCTCCGGCAAAGATATTTGATTTTTAACCATTTAATACGCATATTATCATGCATAAACTTGAAACTTACGCGATAGGCTCTTCAGAGCTTACCTACGACCTGATAGAGAAGATTCTCAACGACAAGACACGGCTCGTTTTGTCGGACGAAGGAAGGGAACGCATCGCGAAATGCCGCGAATTCCTCGATACCAAGACCGAAACCGACGGAGCTCCGATTTACGGAGTCACAACAGGTTTCGGATCTCTTTGCGATAAGAACATTTCAAAGGATGATCTTTCAACTTTGCAGGAGAATCTGGTGAAGAGCCATTCCTGCAGCGTAGGGACGCCGATCGATCCGGTAATCATCCGGCTGATGCTTCTTTTGAAAGCTCATGCGCTGACTATGGGATACAGCGGGGTGCAGGTTTCCACTGTGGAACGTATTCTCGATTTCTACAACAATGATGTTCTGCCGGTGGTGTTCGACCGCGGCTCGCTCGGAGCGTCGGGCGACCTCGCACCTCTTGCCAACCTTTTCCTTCCGCTCATCGGAGAAGGGGAAGTCTGGTATAAAGGTAAACGCATTCGCAGCAAAGAGGCTTTAAATATCTTCGGATGGAAACCTATAAAACTCAAATCTAAAGAGGGCCTCGCCCTGCTCAACGGTACCCAGTTCATGAGCGCCAACGGCATCAAGGCCCTTATCGACGGATGGCATCTCGTGAATTGCTTTGACATGTTCGGAGCAATGTCGCTCGAAGCGTTCGACGGACGCATCGAGCCCTTCTTCGACTGCATCCAGCAGGTGCGTCCTCATCCCGGACAGATCGAGACGGCACGCGTATTCCGCAAACTCCTCGAAGGAAGCGGAATCATAAAACGCGAGAAAAAACATGTGCAGGATCCCTATTCATTCAGATGCATTCCTCAGGTTCACGGAGCCGTTAAGGATGCAATGAACCATGTCACGTCTATCCTGCATACAGAAATTAATTCTGTCACCGACAATCCTACGGTATTCCCGGAAGAAGATCTTGTTGTATCAGGAGGCAATTTCCATGGAGAACCGTTAGCGCTGGCTTTCGACTACATGGGAGTGGCCCTTCATGAACTCGGCAACATCTCCGAGCGTCGCGTTGCCCAACTGATTCTCGGCAACAGGGGGCTTCCGGAGTTCCTCGTGGCCCATCCGGGACTCAATTCAGGATTCATGATTCCGCAATACGCGGCGGCTTCGATGGTTAGCCAGAACAAGATGTACGCATGGCCTGCATCTTGCGACTCAATCGTAAGTTCAAACGGACAGGAAGATCTTGTCTCAATGGGGGCAAATGCCGCTACAAAACTTCATAAGATAATTGCCAATCTCAAATATATTGCGGCTATCGAACTTATGAATGCGGCCCAGGGTCTTGATTTCCGCCGCCCGCTGAAGTCGTCGCCGGCCATTGAAAACGTGTTCACCGAATTCAGAAAGAAGGTACCGTTTGTAGATGAAGATGTGGTAATGGCCGATTATATTGCCGCAACGATGGATTTCCTCGACAGCTTCAATATTGTTATCGAAAAAGAATAACGATTATAATGATATGGATAAATTTCCGCTTAAAGACCTTGAGGCGAGGCACTCTGTAAGATCGTTTGCAAGCCAGCCTCTCAGCGAAGAAATACGCAACACTCTAAACGCGGAAACTACATTTGTCAACACTCACGAAGCCGGACTTAATTTCCAGCTTGTATTCGATTCCGATGATCCTTTCCGGGGATTCGGAAGAAGTTATGGTCTATTCCGTGACGCACGCAATTATCTGGCGTGCGTCACGGATCCCTCTTTCCCATATACTTCTGAAAGAGCCGGCTATTTTGCCCAGAAGTTTGTGATGAATGCCCTGGCCCGCGGGCTCGGATCTTGCTTCGTCGGAGCCACATATTCCCGAAAACATATGGTCGTGGAGCTGAGAGTGTATGAAGATATACCCTTTATCGTATGTTTCGGGTATCCGGAGGAATCGGCCACCGGATTTATTGCAAAACTTTCGGCAAGGATGATGCACAGGCATCAAAGAACCCCACGCGAGTTTTTTGATGGCGAGGATGAGGCTTATTCTCGCGCATTGGATTTATATCCGTGGCTTCCTGTTGCTTTGAAAGCCCTTGCCTGTGCCCCTTCGGCAAGAAACAGACAGCCCGTGAGAATCAGCATCGACAATGAAGGGGTGCTGTCCGCACGGACTATCAGTCACGACACTTTCAGTGACGTGGACCTCGGTATCGGAAAATTCAATTTTGCATCGGTTGCTCCGGGAGACTGGGAATGGGGGCAGGGAGGTCGGTTCTGGCCTCAAGCCTGACAACATTCTCCACATGATGAGTGTGGGGGAACATGTCGACTGGCTGAATGTCCGTGACACGGTAATCGCTGTCGAGCAAAGCGAGATCGCGCGCCTGCGTCGACGGATTGCAGCTCACATAGACTATCACGCGGGGATGAGACCGCTTTATCACCTTTATCACATCCTCATGCATTCCGGCTCTCGGCGGGTCTATAATCATAATCTCCGGAGCACCATGCTGTTTGATAAAGTCATCCGTAAGGATATCTTTCATATCGCCGGCATAAAAGAGAGTGTTGTCGATGCCGTTTACTCTCGAATTCAGCTTTGCATCCTTAATAGCTTCTTCCACATACTCGATTCCTATGACTTGTCGGGCATTCCTTGCCACAAAATTGGCAATCGTGCCCGTTCCGGTGTAAAGGTCGTAAACCAAAGGAGCTTCACCGTCGGCTTTCATTTTATCAAGTCCGGCGAACCGACGTGCCACTTTATATAGCTCATATGCCTGTCCGGAATTAGTCTGGTAAAAGGATTTCGCATTCACCCTGAAGCGAAGTCCCTCCATTTCTTCCTCAATATAATCAGGACCTTTGAAGGATATGACCTCCTGATCGGAGATTGTGTCGTTGAGCTTGCGGTTTACGACATAGAGAAGTGAGGTTATCTCGGGGAATGCCTCGCTGATGGTTTGCAGCAACCCTTTGATTTCTTTCTTGTCGTCTTCGCCGAAAACGACGCATACCATCACCTCACCGATAGATGAGATACGTATCATCAGCGTGCGCAATAATCCTCGGTTTTCGCGCAGATTGTAGAAAGAGAGTCCACGCTTCTCGGCTTCTTCGAAAATAAAGTTTCTGATTCTATTGCCGAGATTGTCCTGGAGATGGCATTCATCGATATGATAGACTTTGTCGAAAGCGCCGGGTATATGGAAGCCGAGTGCGTTTCCGCTGTCGTTGAATTCCTTGCCGGATTTCACCTCTTCCCATGTGCGCCATTTTTTGTCGGAAAAAGTATATTCCATCTTGTTGCGGTATTCCCATACATGTTCGGAGCCAAGCACGGGGCGCACTTCCGGTATCTCGACTTTTGCAATGCGCGTCATGGCATCTTCCACCTGTTTCCGCTTGAATTCGAGTTGAGATGCATAGGGGAGATGCTGCCATTTGCAACCTCCGCATATCATGAAATGCTTACATCTCGGCTCGATACGCAACGGTGAAGGCGATTTAAGGCGTTCGATATGTCCCTCGGCATAACTGCGTTTCCGTTTGTCGATCTTTACATCGGCTATATCTCCCGGAGCGCCGAAAGGGATAAATACCACCGACGGCGTCTCGTCGTTTACGCTCATTCGGACTCGGGCGAGAGCTTTCCCCTCAGCTGCGACAGCCGTTATCTCCACATCCTCAAGAAGAGGAAGGTCTTTCTTTTTTCTTGCCATAAATTATGAATCAGGAAGTGTCGACGGTGACAATATTCCGCATCAAAAATACAATGCCGGCTTGGCAACAGCCCAACTTCCCATAAGTTACGTTTCTTAATAATTATTTTTTCATTGCAAAAATACTAAAAATTAACAACAAATTATTATATTTGCAGTTGCTATAAAAGAGGCCGATGACTAACATCGCCTAAATTCCAACGATTGCATAGCGCACGTTATTGATTCTAATACAGAAAACATATAATACTAAGTCATAATTAACATTTGAACCTGTATGGCAAAAAAAGTCTATACGTTCGGCGACGGTAAGGCCGAAGGTAACGCGTCAATGAGAAATCTTCTTGGCGGCAAGGGAGCGAACCTTGCAGAAATGAATCTATTGGGAATGCCCGTACCTCCGGGATTCACCATCACAACAGAAGTCTGCACTGAATACACTCAATATGGTCGGGACAAAGTTGTGGCCGACATCAAGGCTGATGTAGAAAAAGCTATCGAGCATGTAGAGAAACTTACAGGCAACAAATTCAACGATTCTTCAAATCCTCTGCTGGTATCCGTACGTTCCGGAGCCCGCGCTTCGATGCCCGGTATGATGGACACCGTGCTGAACCTCGGAATGAACGACGCCACAGTAAATACAATGGCTGAAAAGAGCGGTAATCCTCGTTTCGCATGGGACAGCTACCGCCGTTTCGTTCAGATGTACGGCGATGTCGTTCTCGGCATGAAACCGAAGAGCAAGACAGATATCGATCCTTTCGAGGCTATCATGGACAAGGTGAAAGAGGAGAAAGGTGTGAAGTTCGACAATGAACTCGATGTCGAGGATCTCAAGGAGCTCGTAAAACGCTTCAAGGCTGCCGTGAAGGAATATACCGGCAAAGACTTTCCCGAATCCGCATGGGAACAGCTCTGGGGCGGTATCTGCGCCGTATTCGACAGCTGGATGAACGAGCGCGCCATCATCTATCGCCGCATGAACCAGATTCCCGAAGAGTGGGGAACAGCCGTGAACGTTCAGGCGATGGTTTATGGCAACATGGGCAATAATTCCGCTACCGGCGTAGCTTTCAGCCGCGACGCAGCTACCGGCGAGAATATCTTCAACGGCGAATACCTTATCAACGCTCAGGGCGAGGACGTCGTAGCCGGTGTCCGCACTCCTCAGCAGATCACTGTAGAGGGATCGCGCCGCTGGGCAGCTCTTCAGGGCATTTCCGAAGAGGAGCGCCGCGAAAAATATCCTTCGCTCGAGGAATCTATGCCGACCTGTGCAGCAGATCTTATCGCAATCGCCAATCGTCTTGAAGACTATTACAAAGACATGCAGGATATGGAGTTCACGATCCAGGACGGCAAACTCTGGATGCTCCAGACTCGTAACGGCAAGCGCACGGGCGCCGCTATGGTGAAAATCGCCATGGATCTTCTCCGCGCAGGTGAGATCGATGAAAAGACAGCACTTCTGCGCATCGAGCCTCAGAAACTTGACGAACTTCTCCACCCGGTATTCGACAAAGACGCCCTCAAACGCGCCAAAGTCGTTGCCAAAGGTCTTCCCGCATCTCCCGGTGCAGCCACAGGCCAGATAGTATTTCAGGCCGACGACGCCGAGGAATGGGCCGAGAAGAAAAAGAAAGTGATCCTCATCCGCATCGAAACTTCTCCCGAAGACCTTCGCGGTATGGCAGTAGCCCAGGGTATTCTTACAATGCGCGGAGGTATGACATCCCACGCAGCCGTGGTTGCCCGCGGTATGGGTAAATGCTGCGTATCCGGAGCAGGCGAGATTCTCGTAGACTATAAGGCAAAGACAGTCGAGATGGGTGGCAAAGTCTACCATGAAGGCGACTGGATTTCTCTGAACGGATCAACAGGTGATGTATACGACGGTCAGGTGCCCACCACAGAGCCCGAGCTCGACGGTGACTTCGGAGCAATCATGAACCTCTCCGACAAATACGCAAAAACACTCGTGCGCACCAACGCCGATTCTCCGCGCGATGCCAAGCAGGCACGCCGCTTCGGAGCACAGGGTATCGGTCTCTGCCGTACAGAGCACATGTTCTTCGAAGGCGACCGTATCAAGGCCGTCCGTGAAATGATTCTTGCATCCGATCTCGAAGGTCGTCGCACAGCTCTCGCCAAACTTCTGCCAATGCAGCGTGGCGACTTCGAAGGCATCTTCGAAGCTATGGACGGCTTCGGCGTTACTGTCCGTCTGCTCGACCCGCCGTTGCACGAGTTTGTTCCTCATCAGACCGCAACTCAGAAAGAACTCGCGGAAGAGATGGGTCTCACACTCGAAGAAGTGAAAGCAAAAGTCGACTCCCTCGAAGAGTTCAACCCGATGCTCGGTCACCGCGGATGCCGTCTCGGAATCACATATCCCGAGATCACCGAAATGCAGACCCGCGCCATCATTGAAGCCGCACTCGCTTGCAAGGCCCGTGGTATCAAAGTTATGCCCGAGATCATGGTTCCCCTCGTAGGCTCCATCAAGGAGCTCCAGAATCAGGCCAACGTGATCAACACAACAGCAGCAAAGGTATTCGAAGAGAAAGGTGACTCCGTAATCTACAAAGTCGGCACGATGATCGAGGTGCCCCGCGCCGCTCTTACCGCCAACGAGATTGCTGAAGTTGCAGAATTCTTCTCATTCGGAACGAACGACCTCACGCAGATGACCTTCGGTTTCTCGCGTGACGACGCACCCAAATTCCTGAAATTCTACAAAGACCACGGCATCATCAAGGTAGATCCGTTCGAGGTACTCGATCAGGTAGGTGTTGGTCAGCTTGTAAGAATGGGAGTCGAGAAAGGTCGTGCAACCCGTCCCGACCTCAAAGTCGGCATCTGCGGCGAGCACGGCGGCGAGCCAAGCTCCGTGAAGTTCTGCGCCCGTCTCGGCATGAACTACGTCTCCTGCTCACCTTTCCGCGTGCCCATCGCTCGCGTCGCCGCGGCGCAGGCTGCCATCGAAGAGTAAGAGATAGAATTAGCTTTAAGGCTAATATCCAATAAGTTAAACAGGTCTGTCATTAATTTGGCAGACCTGTTTTATTGTATGTTTTGGCTATTGGAACATAAAAAAAGAAGCGAGGCTACCCGCCTAAGGGGTAGCCTCGACTTTACCTTTTTTAGAGTGCTAAATGGAGCGACTAAAGTCTCTATAAGCACTATGATGATGCAAAGGTAATTCTTTTATTTGATGTGGTAAAATTTTCAGAAAAAAATTCGCGCTAAAAATCTCATATTGTGGATTTAATCAGAAATATTCCGTAATTTTGCTCTATGGATAATATCCTATGGGTCATATTCAGTTGGATAATGAAGATTTTCGTCGTATTGATGATCGTCTCCATCGTTGTATTCTTCTGCAAGTTTATATGGTCGATGGCTACGAATGGAGGTAGAAAATGGTATTACTATGACCCAAGCAAGCCGTGGAAGGGAGGCTACTGGACTCCGTTGTTGCCGAGGACTCCACCCTACAACGAATATGAATGGAATCCTGCAACATGCAGGTTCGAACATAAGGTGACCGGAGAGCCGCTTTACTCATGGCAAAAGCCTGTAACGAAGCATAAAGACTCACGGCCTCATTCAAAGAAGAAACGTCCGGAATGGTTGCGGTTCTTATTTGAAGAAACTCCGGCAACGCTTTTAGAGAAGCGAAGACGAAAGAAATAGAGCGACGAAAGAGGAAGCCCTGAAGAAATATGGAATTCTCAACGACAAACTCGCGGTCTGAGCCGTCGGGGTTGGCGATAAACCAGTTAAACATCTCGTGGACACGCGGATGGTGGTATTCATCTGAGATGCAAGGGGATCAATACGATGATTTATCGCCTGATCAGATAGCTGAGTTAATTGAGGCAGGAGAACATGTTTTGGAATACGAAGATTCCAAGAATGGTTTCTCAGCAGATACCATCTGGTTCGTACACGACCAATAAATAGATGCTGGTCGTCTTGCCGGTGCATCACCCTGCTACGATAGCGGTAGTGTCGCTCCGATTAATTGCGTGAGGGGTTGGAATTTGTTATAACAAACTTTCTTCTCGGCCATAGTGTTTTAATTATATGCAAAACGTTTTAATATTTGGTGGTATCGGAATAAATATCGTAGGCGCGTTATTCTTAATGGCCTACTCGATGAAATATGCCTATGCTTTTCATAAATCGAAGAATGATCCTATCCATACAGAGGCTATGAAGCCGAAGTGGGCAAAAAAAAGAACGATTGGATTTGGCTTAATGATTTTCGGTCTTATAACCGCTATACTCGGTTGCGTTATCTGACGGGAATCGGCACAGATAGACATTTTAAGGAACGAGTCTTAAGCATCAAAAGAAATCAAAATTGCCAAACGGGATAGCTGAAAACCTTGGTTTCGTTCTTTCGCTTATACCACACTGTCATTACGACTGCCAAAAGTATGCTAATGACACGAGCAATATTAGAGATAAGACCTCCGGCTGCAACTTCGGTACCCTCCATCGAGAATATGACCCAGGCACCATTCATTAATATATGTAGTCCAACGGGGACCCATAAATTAAAATTCCATTCCACGTACATCCAACTGAAATATAAGGCACCAATAAACGTAACCCCGAATGCCGCTAATGCTGAAAGTGCGTCGTGGCCTTGATAAAGATGAAGAGAGCCAAATAAAAGTGCAGGTAAGATTACAGCCCAAAAGAACCCTGTCTTTGCGTAACGGAAAAGTAATCCGAACATAAATGCTCGGAACATAAATTCTTCCATAAATCCCGGAAAAACACTTTTTCTTAAAATAAGAGAAAAAGTTGTGTCGGAACTGAAAGATCCGAAAATCGGGAATATAATATAAAGAGGAAGAACACAGATTAGAGATATACAAAAACCTTTGGCTATATTACAATTCAAGCCGAGGAAAGAAAATAGGTCTTTAGGCTTTATAACAAGGGCAGTTAGGATTATAACAGCGATAAACATTATTGAGTACCCAACAATAAATTTCAATAATGATGCAGAATGTAATCCTAATATTGCCGTAACTCTCCATGATTGAAAGTATATAAACATAAAAAGTAAACAGGCAATAATTGAATATACTATCCTTGCAGATTTTGATGTAAGTTTAAGCATAACGCGATGGGATTCTCTTCTGATTGCGAAATTACTCAAAATCTGACAGATACGCAAATAAATTACTATAAAAGAATCATAGCGACAAAATAAATATCATAAGGCCATAGTTATCACTTCTTCATATCGCCTCCATCTTTTAGAGCTTGAAATAACGATTCATCATAATCTTCTGGAGATCTATGCTGATATGCTTGCCATTTACCGTAAATGAAAGGGTGCAATCATCAAAAATGGTGAGTCTCTTAAACTCCAGTATGCTAAAATGCTTTCTTCATCGTTATTTATAAATTTTATTTTCTATTTAAGACGCGGGAAAGACCTGTATTAGAAAGGTCGTGCCGGCTCATGCAAGGACGCTCTCAATGAGTTAACTCTTCGATAATGGCAACAGCCTCTGCTTGATTCTCCTCGGAAGCACCTACTTTGGCATAACGAACTATGCCGTTTTTGTCAACAACTATAGTGAGCGGAAAACCTTCTTGTCGAACGAGAGCCACTAAATTCGTTGCTTCCTGAAGATGCGTCCATGTAAATTTATGTTGCGTTATGACGGGAAGTATTTCCTCCCGATTATGGCGAGAAGCTGAAAGAAAAACTACATCGGGGAATCGTTCCTTCCATTCGGAAAGTATCGGCATTTCACATCTGCATGGTCCACACTCCGTTTGCCAGAGATTGATAACAAAGATTTTACCCTTTAGCTTCTCATTGTTCCATACATTGCCGTCAATATCAGAATATTCAAACTTAACCAACGGTTCTCCGACTTTGGCTCCTATCCCTTTATACTCACCACCAGTCTGAGGCTTGCGGCCATTATAGTCACGTATCAGCTTTTCGGCATACTTGACACGTCCTGCCGGAATGGCCTTCGCCTTAGTTGCATCATCCAGTGTATACCCTTTGGGTAAATATACTCCTAAAACCGTTTGGCCCTCAGGGTCATTGAGAATCACTATTGAAGAGCCACCGGGAAGTATTGATTCCGTGGGAACCGATTTATCAAAGAATAAGCCATCAACAATTACGGCTGGTCCTACGAAACTGTCGTTTGGCGTTTGTGAATAGAGGCTCAGACCCCCGACAAATGAAAGAAATATAGCAATAATGTATTTCATGCTCGCGAATTCTCTTAATATATTATCACTTTATGTGCTGAATTGCCCTGACGTACGATATACAGGCCGGGGGTTAACGTATTGGCACGGGTACCGTCAATCCGGTAATACTCTTTTTCAGCAGAAGACAGCAAGCAGCAGCATAGCACTAAAGAAAGAAATAGAATTAATTTCATAAATCTAAAAAATTATAAGTGGTTGCAACTATAGGAATTAATTTCGTATCCTATGGATATCTATGCAAATTTACTAAATAACTTTGATAATACGCACATTTATGTGAGCACAGTTATCAACGGATTGATTCAGTGTTTTCCTAACTCATGATATGAGTAGACGATGCGGGAGATGTCGGCGATGACTTTGGAGGCGGCGGATTCCGTGCCGCGGAAATCACTGATGAAGACGGCTAATGCATATTCGCTTCCATCCGGAAAGCGGAAATATCCTACATCATTATGGGCTATGAGTTCGCCGCGCATATTTCGATAACCACTGCCAGTTTTATGCGCAAAGACCACATCTTGTCGTCCTTTCAACACCACTCCAAGTCGATCCTGACCGGTAGTCACGGTTGTCAGAGCGCGTCGGATTATACTGTCGGTATCGTTGATCGCTGAGTTGCCATCCATTACTTTCTTTATCAGCAAAGCGGCCGAGAGGGGAGATGTGTAATTATCATAAGCCCGGTCATGATTCTGCTTCATCTCGGCTTCTGTCCAGGCAATCGAGAAAGTCGTATCGGGTGTGATGGTCCAGATGTAACGGTCAACCTCCTTCGGCATTACAATCCGTTGAAAGAGTATATTGCTCGCATTATTGTCGCTTGCTGTGATGGCATAGTCGATAAGCTTACCTACAGATACTTTGAAATCCGGTTCGGTAAAATCTTGCAACATCGGGCTCCACGTTTCCCGGTCGATCTCGTCATTGCGTATGTCAAGAATAGTGTCGACAGAGATGCCCTTTCCTTTAAGTGCATCGAGCACGGCCAATGATTCATGAAGCTTGAACACACTCATCAACGGGAAACGCACGCCATTGTTGATACACACGGTATCGTTTCCCGAAACATACGCGATGCCCACTGTTCCGGGCACACTGTTGACATATTCCGACAGCTCCTTTGCCAGTGAACAGGATGCCGCATTATTATCTTGTGTCAGACTGCAACTGCACAGTGCCAATTCATAAATCAAAAGGCTGAAACAAACTAAATTCTTAATCATACTAAACCAAAATGCGTCAAAGCTTAAAATAATCCATTGTTATCTATATCGTCGGTCTGTTCCACGGTTCTACAAAGGTAATGCTTTTTTCTTAAGTTGCTAAGAAAAATTAATGGCCAGATAAAACGAAGTTATATTATTCTTAGCTACTTAATTAAGTTTAGCAAGTTTAGCAAATAACGCAATCTTTTACTCAGGCGAGTCGCTCCGCGACTCGCCTCAATCGGAAACCATAATCATAATATAGAACATGCCGGAATGGTCATTGATTGGCCGTTCCGCCAGTTTCCAAAGACTCTGATTCCACAAAATACCGGAATTAAATTTTTTGGACAGGAGCACAGTAGAAACAAGAGAATTAACGATTTTGGATAATCAATTGTTCTACTGTGCTCCTGTCTAATAATTTATCTAACAGGAGAAACAGAATCTCAAAGGTTGAGATAAGATTTCAATGCGTCCACATACTCCTCAAAAGCCTTGCGCCCTTCGGCCGTGATAGAGCAGGCTGTCCGGGGGCGTTTCCCCGACATTCCTTTCTCAAGCGAGATATAACCTGCAGTCGAAAGTTTGTCGAGCTGTACGCTCAGATTGCCGGCCGTTGATTCGGTTTTCTCTTTAAGATAGACAAAATCAGCTTCCTCCACATTCATCAGTATGGACATTACGGCGAGCCGGAGTTGCGAGTGCAGTAGCGGATTCAGTTCCTTCATTCCTTATGATTAGCTTTATGATTTAGAATATGTCCAGGCACAATCATCATTGCGATGAAAGCGAGGATAAAGAGCGGCATGAACCAGTTTACGGCAAGCGGTATTCTTCCGGCCATGCAGCATGCCGTCACGATGCCAGCGGCCAGGCCGATGCAACCTCCGATGGTAAGACTCTTTTCCTCAATGAAAAGCCCTTGTGCTATCTCGGTAAGCGGCATGGCAATCAAAGAATATACAAGCATCGCGCTCCAACAGCATTCACCCGTTGAAATTTGCATGATGGCGCAGACTATTATTGCGACAAATTCCGATAAACCGGCAATCGTCCAAAGACGGGATGTAACCTTATCGGAAAAAGTTTTGACTCCCTGCGACTGCTGTTGCTTGCGAGCCATAATAGGAGTGGCGATACCTCCGATAACCGGTATGCCGAACCATAAGTAGTTCCAGTCTTCATTACCTGTAGATGCAAGCATCACCCATACTAGGATTGATATCACTGCAACGAGGTATCCCCACATAAGCATGATACGGCCATCGCCTACATAGCGCTGTTTCGTTCGTGCAATCATCGAAGTTATCACTTCAAGACTCTCTTTTTCAGTAAGTTTAATTTCTTCCATTTTCTTGGAATTTTAAAGTTGAAATTAAGTTTATTTTATAAACCATTTTGTGGTTAAAAAAGAGCGGTCGCGCGATTCCGCTCAAGTTACGGGTGCAAATTTAATAAGGTTTATAATATAAACCAAATTTTCAATAAAAAATTTAATTTGAGAATGATTATATTCAGGAAAAAAGTGTAACTTCGCTACAAACGTCAATAAACACTATTATCACATTGCTTTGCTATGTTTAGAATCAGTTCCCTAAGATACGTTTCGCTGGTGTTGGCATCCATATCATGCATTGTCTCAGGTTTTTCCAAGGAAATAGTTATAAAATCGCCCGGATATTTCAAAGAACCGATACGCGACAGCCAACCGCTGTTTCCCGACAGTCTGATCTTTTCCTCAGATGCGGAAGAGATAGTGATACCAGACATAAGCATGTTCGGTCGGTTTTGCGACTATGATAAGTTTCCCAATCTGCGGAAAATCACTTTCGGCAACGTGGATTATCTTCCCGGAGGATTAGTAAGCGGACTGCCTAATCTCGAAGAGATTGTATTTGAAGGAATAATCGGCCATTTCGACTGCACATTCATTTCGCATTGTCCGAAACTGAAATCAGTGGTTTTCAAAGGTCCGGTTTCATCTACAGGCGGACCGGGATTGGTATACAATCTACCCAACCTCGAAAAAGTTGTTTTCGAAAGTGTAGTCGTCGATTTCGGCATTGATTATGATACGGTTTACAAATGTCCCAAACTGCCGAATTTTACGAATAACGGAGCATTCCTGAAAACTTATTATGACAGTCAGGCACCGGCCGCTACGATCGACCAGCTCAAAGTAAACAGGAAGCTGATTGCTGATATGGAACGCCTTGCCAAATGGCAAAGCGAAGTGCTGAGGGCCAAGAATTCGGGATGGATGCGCAAGACTGAATATGAGTCGGCGAAGACTCTACTGCCCATCCTCGCCCAACTTGGAAGTGCGGAAGCAGCTAAACTCAAATCAGCAATGGAATATGCATGGAATTTGGGAGATGATGTGAAAAGTGAACTTGAAATTCTTAAAGAATCTCCGGCATACGCAAAGGATGCGACAATGAAACTCCGTTTCAGATATGCCGAGCCTTCCGACAGCCTGCTCACCCTGTCGCGCGAACGGTTCAACCTCGACAGCATCGCAGGCAACGGTGACGATATCTCACGCATAAAGAATCTGCTCTACTGGGTGCACAACAGTATCCGTCATGACGGCAGCAACGGACTTGCCCCGGGCCCACGCAACCTTCGCAACACTTACGACAGTGCCCGTCGTGACAGTTGCGGCTACAATTGCCGGGCACTCGCCATCTGCCTGACGGAAGCCCTGCTTGCAGAAGGTATACCAGCGCGATACATCACCTGCCTACCCAAAGCATGGGATACCGACAACGATTGCCATGTGATATGCGTGGCATGGAGCAAATCCTTAGGCAAATGGATATGGGTTGATCCCACATTCGCAGCTTTTGTCACAGATGACAAGGGGCTCCTTCTTCACCCCGGAGAAGTGAGATACCGACTCATAAACAATCTGCCCGTTGTTCTGAATCAGGATGCCAACTGGAACAACGAAAGCACAGAATCGCAATCGGATTACATTGATTATTACATGGCCAAGAATTTATATATTCTGCAGACCAACACTTTCAATCAGGCCGAGCCAGAAGGGGAGAGCACTCATAAACAAGGCTTGCATGTCGCCCTTGTTCCGCAAGGAATCAAATATCCCAACTCCGATTACAACACAACCGACGAAGAGTGGTTCTGGCAGTCGCCGGAATAATTTCCTTCAAAGAAATCAGCGCTCCGAAAGTTAAAAACTTTCGGAGCGCTGTTCTGTGGAACTGTTCGGACGCTTCTTATTTCAAGTCAATGCCGGAGCCGGAAAAGTCGCTGATTAATTTCTTGTTGGCTTTGCGGACGCGCTCCTCGTCGACTTTAGTCAGCTTGCGGTCGTAGGTGAGCAGACCGTTCACCTCCACCTCCACGTCGGTTGTCTGAGTGTAGACGGCGCCGGTATAGGCAATCTTGGCGAGATTTTCGAGAATATCGATATATTCCACATATTTGTCGGTCACCTCTTTCGGAGATTTAAACTGGATATATCCCCAGTTTCGGTCGGGCTTCCAGAGATGCCCCTCGGCAGCATAGCCGATGCCGCCATATTCGCCGATCACATTCGCCTTATCGTCGTTGAGAAGGTAGATGCGCGGCTGCGGATAATTGTGAACATCGAGAATATCGCCGCAATCATAGAAGAAATTGCCGCCGCTTGCCGGATTCACGAGACGCGACGGATCCATCTCCTTGGTCCAACGGGCGATATTCTTCGTATCGTATTGTCCCCAGCCTTCGTTGAATGGTACCCACACGGCTATCGAGGGATGATTGTGAAGATTTTCCATTATCTCTTTCCATTCCTTACGATATTCCTTGTCGCTGGCTGCCGAGCGTTCGAACTCCTGACGTTTATAATAATTATGGCGTTCCCACTTGGCGTTCTTGTTGCCGCTCGGCATGTCCTGCCATATGAGGATGCCGTTGCGATCGCAATACTCATACCATAATTCCGGCTCGACTTTGATATGCTTGCGGATCATATTGAAGCCCAGATCCTTTGTTTTATCAATGTCATAAACCATCGCCTCATAGGAGGGGGGAGTATAAAGGCCGTCGGGCCACCATCCCTGATCCAACGGCCCGAAATGGAAGATAGGCCGGTCATTGAGCGTGAACCTCATCACGCCCTCTTTGTCACGCGCCATGCCGATTTTACGCATAGCGGCGTAAGAGCAGACGGAATCAACTGCGTTGCCATCTTTCAGAAGGCTCACCTTCAGGTCATAGATAAACGGATTGTCGGTCGACCAGAGTTTTACTTTCTCCGACATCATTACTTCGAAGGGTTGCGAAGCGATCCCTCGTGCTTCGGCCACTTTCCGGCCATTGTCGAAGACTTCCGCGAGCAGTATACCGTCGGACGAAGTCGTTCCCTCTACAATAAGGCGGTAGCCATCCACATCCGGGGTGATGCGGAGTTTCCGGATATTGCTTTCAGGCACCGGCTCGAGCCAAACAGTCTGCCAGATACCCGTAACCGGCGTATACCAGATTCCTTTCGGTTCAGAAACCTGCTTGCCACGGGGCTGTGTTCCCTTGTCGGTGGGATCATAGACCCTGACGGTGATTTCATTCGCGCCGGATTTGAGAGCATCCGAGATCTCGAGCGAAAAAGGAGAATAGGCACCCTCATGACCGCCTACATAAACGCCGTTAACCCACACATCGGCCTTCCAGTCCACGCCTCCGAAATTGAGGTTTACGTCCCCGTTCATCCAGGATTCCGGCACCGTAAAACTCCTGCTATACCACAACTCGTTTTTATCTCCTACAGATTTTTGCACTCCCGAAAGCTGAGACTCCACAGGGAAGGGGACGAGTATCTTGCCGTCGAATTTCTTCGGCGCAGTCTCACCCTTCGGACGTATGGCATAATTCCATTCGCCGTTGAGGTTCTGCCAGTCGCGGCGCGTCAGGGTAGGCCGCGGATACTGTTTCCATACATTATCCGCCGTTACCTGCTCTCCCCAGGAGGTTGTGAGGTGCGGCTTAGAGACCGCACACTCTGGAGCCTGTTTTGTTGCAGCCTGAGCCGCGCCGGCGGCCATCAGCAAAGTAATGGATGTCAAAAGATATTTCATCCTATGTTGGATTTTAATACGCAAAAATAAGAATAAATAATCCTTTTAGAGTCCTGAAGATCGATTTTCTTAAGAACTTCCCGAACAAAGCGCCGCAAGTAGCACAGTTCTTAGCCATGCTCCATGACGCCATCACTGCGGCATAATTCAGGCAGAGAAAATTAGTTGCTTTACTCCGTTACTTAATATTTCGGAATCGATCAGTTGTTGCCGCCTTTGGAGCCTGCGCCGGAGGTTTGATCGCCTTCGATGGTGGCGGCGGTGCGTTTCACGTCGGCCTTGAGGCCTCCGAAACGATATGAGATGCCGATGCCGACAGTCCACTGCGGAAAGCGGGAGGTGGATGTGGTGCGGACCGTTTCGCTCACCTGCGACCAGTTGCTGCTGCGATAGGCGGGAAGAAAGTTGGAGGTGTTCAGGTTTATGGTGAGAGCGTCTTCTTTGAGAAAAGAGCGGCTCACTCCTAAACCGTAATAATACCACGAGGTTCCTTTCGACTGCAGGTCGACCCATGGAGAGCCATAGCCGCCGTAGGCAGAGAGTCGGACCTTACAGGGAAATCTATAGTCGATATTAGCGTTCAGATTAGTGCGCCAGTTCACCCTCTTGGCCTTCAGCATCTCGCTGTCGGCCGTCATGTGCGTGTAAGTCTCACGCATCCATAGCGACAGATTGAGATCTCTGACAATGCTCCAGTTTAGGTTACCTTCGAACGACACATTATTGTAGTTGCCGATATTGGCGTAAGTGGTGTTCATCAGACCGTCTTTCATGAAAATCATATCACTGACCTGATTGGAAGAGAAGAAATAATTCACTTTGACGGTTCCCGACACTTTTCCACCATAGTTCGAATAGGAGAGGGATATATTGTTGCTTCTCTCGCTTTTCAGGTCGGGATTACCGTATCTCACCGTTCCGGGTGTACTCGTATTGCGGAATGGATTGAGCACATAGAGTCCGGGACGCGAGATTCTCATCTGATAGGCCAGACGGAAATTGGAAGCCTCGGTCATCTTAAAGGTCGCCGACAGATTGGGCACAACGTCATTCAGAATAGTGGTGAAATCCGGATGGTCGCCCAGACGATATTTCAGACCCATCCGCGTGTGTTCGTAGCGCACGCCTGCCCGGAAACTCCACTTGCCAAAGTTTCCTTTATAAGAGGCATACAGGGCATATATGTCGCGGAACTGCTTAACGTTCACATGCTGCGACTCATCAATGGCCAGATTGTCGGAGGCGGTTCCATACCATTGGGCATTCTCCGAGCGGTCGGAGTTGAGATTCATTTTTCCGCCGGCCTCGAGCAGGTGTCTGTCGTTGATGGTATTGGAATAATCGAGCTGAAATATATGGGAATTGTTGTAGGAATCGTTGGTTTCTCTTGTATAAGGAGAGTCGTTGAAGGTATAATCACCTTTTATATCGTAGGTATACATATCGCTGTTGTTCTTATCCTTTCCATGCGTATAAGAATAGGAGGCGATAAGATGATGATCTGGGCGTCGGAAATTGTGCTGGAAAGAGAGCTGGGCCGATAACGAGAACCATTGACCGTCGGGAACGGTGTTCCTCCGCAGGCTCCAGCGTTCGGTCATGTCTTTCGAGAGCATTCGCATCGAAATTTCTGACGGTGAGCCCCACGTGTTGTTGGAGATGTTGCCACCGAAAGTGAAAAGATTCAATGTGTCGGGTTCCCAGGAGAGATTGAGGTTCCCCCCGAGATAATCCCAGCTATTACGGCTACGTCCGGAAGCTGTCTGCAAATGATTGATATCGGACTCAAGATTCTCTATCGTTGATTCGTATGTGTTGTAGCGATGGAAAAGCCGGCCATTGTTATAACTCACCTGAGCGCTTCCGGTCACATTTCCTACTTTCGTGCGGGCATAGGCCGAACCTCCTGTATTATTGCTCGACAAATAAAAATTGAGATTAGTCAGATAACCTGAAAGTGACTGTTTGGTTATCGTCACGATATTCAGGATACCTCCGGTTCCCTCTGCCTCATATTTGGCTCCCGGTTCGGAAATGACTTCAATTCGCTTGATTGTGGCTGCGGGCATTGATTTTAGAATCGTCTTAACATCTCCCTTCAACATAGGATCCTCGCGTCCGTTTAAATAGATTTTGAAACTTGACTGGCCATTGACCTTGATATCATCGTTGGCGTCGACGGTCACTCCGGGCACTTTTCTGAGGATTTCGAGTGTGCTGTTGGTAGCAGCTTCGGGATCTTCCTCCACGCTATAAGTTAGAGTGGCGCCATCGCTTTTTATCAGTTTCTTGGTGCCTGTTACAACAATGTCATCAAGAGTGACGTCGGGAATAGAAAGGGAATCTGCGACCTGAGTAGTGGCCGTTGAATCATTAGTTAGAACGAGGGCGGCTGCCGAATAAATCTGAACTGAGCCGGCAACTACCGCCGTCAAAAGCAATCTGGAAATATACATCATTTTTAATTTTCGTCAGATATTATGGTGTGGAATCTGTCTGACGATATTGAATACTCGCAAATTTAAGATATGTGACATAGAAAATGCTACGTATTATGATTTTTTAAGAATCATTCAGTTATTTTACATGAGCGGGGCGGACGCAATCGACGGCGCGGACGCGATTGCGGCGATACAAAAATCGACGGCGCGGACGCAATATATTGCGTCCCTACCTGTGCCAAAGCACGATCTTGCCGGTGGTCAGGGATTCAGAGACCCGGATCAGCCGCTGATTCGATGAGCCGCGAAAAAGGAGATCGCGATCAAGCAAGGACTCTATGAAAGGGGAGTCAACAACGACTTCTGCATGTCTCACGGCATCGAGAAGCCGAGGGTCCGAGAGTATCTCCTCCCAGGTGAAGCCGGTGTATATCCACACCGTGTGGCCCAATCGGGCCACACGTCTGCATAATTCAGCTACATCTTCCGGCTGATAGAGCGGGTCACCGCCGGACAGAGTCACGTCGAAATCCTCCTCCTCGACGGTTTCCATCAACTGGTCGATGGATGTGTCTTCACCGCCTGTGAAATCCCATGAACCGGGATTATGACATCCCGGACAATGATGAGCACATCCGGCGAAGTAAACGGAGGTCCTGAAACCAGGGCCGTCAACAGTTGTTCCTTTCAGAATTTTTAGAATACGCATTTTTGAGCAACATATTCTTACTCGTGCACCACGCGGTCGTTGAGTTCGGCGAGTTTGCCGGAATTCCAGCGGTCGGTTGTGCCGACGAGATAGCCTGTAATTCGCTGAATTGTCTCGAACTTCGCCCCGCATCTCGGACAATGCGTCTCATTCTTATCCGCATTCTCATAGCCGCAGTTGGGGCAGTGGTTGCGGTTATGGTTCACCGAGCCATATCCCATGTTATACTTATCGATCAGGTCCACAATTTGCATGATCGATTCCTCATTGTGCGTTGCGTCTCCATCGATTTCCACGTAGAAGATATGACCGCCTCCGGTCAGCTCATGATAAGGAGCCTCGACTTTGGCCTTATGGCGTGGCGAGCAATGATAATAGACGGGCACATGGTTGGAGTTGGTATAATATTCCTTATCGGTCACACCGGGGATAATGCCGAACGATTTGCGGTCTTTCTTGGTGAACTTGCCGGAAAGGCCTTCGGCCGGAGTGGCGAGTACGGAGTAGTTGTGGCCATAGGTTTCGCTGAAATCATTGACACGACTGCGCATATGGCGCACGATCTTGAGTCCGAGAGCCTGGGCCTCCTCACTTTCGCCGTGATGTTTTCCGACCAGGGCAATCAGACACTCCGCCAGACCGATGAAGCCGATGCCGAGAGTACCCTGATTGATCACGGATTCGATAGAGTCGTTGCGACCGAGTTTATCGGCACCATTCCACAGCACGCTCATCACGAGCGGGAACTGCTTGGCGAGAGCCGTCTTCTGGAATTGGAAACGCTCATGAAGCTGCTGGGCCGTGATATCAAGAACTTCATCGAGCTTCTGGAAGAAGCGGGCAATTCTTTCCTCCTTATCCTGTACGTTCATCACCTCTATGGCAAGACGCACGATATTGATGGTCGAAAAAGATATGTTTCCGCGTCCGACAGATGTTTTCTCGCCGTAACGGTTTTCAAAAACACGCGTGCGGCAACCCATCGTTGCAACTTCATATCTGTATCTTTCAGGATCATCCGCCCTCCAGAGTTCATGTCGGTTATAGGTGGCATCGAGATTGAGGAAATTCGGAAAGAAGCGGCGTGCCGTCACCTTGCAGGCCAGTTTATATAAATCATAATTGGGATCTTCGGGCAGATAGCTTACACCCCTTTTTTTCTTCCATATCTGAATGGGGAAGATAGCCGTGGCTCCGTTTCCTACACCTTCATAAGTGGAATTGAGAAGCTCTCGGATAACGCAACGTCCTTCGGCCGAGGTATCGGTGCCATAGTTTATGGAGGAGAACACCACCTGATTTCCGCCGCGCGAATGTATGGTATTCATATTATGGATGAACGCCTCCATGGCCTGATGCACGCGTTCAACGGTGCGGTTCACGGCATGCTGGAGCAGGCGCTCCTCTTCGGGGAGACCGTCGAGGTCGCGTTTAAGGAAGTCCTTGAGTTCGATATGATACAGTTTCGAGAGATCCTTACCGGTGAGTTGCTCAAGATTGCGCACCTCCTCGATGAAAGAACTCCTCACGAAGGGGGCGAGATAGAAATCGAAAGCGGGAATGGCCTGACCGCCGTGCATCTCATTCTGGGCGGTTTCAAGAGAGATGCAGGCTATCACGCTTGCAGTCTCGATACGTTTTGCCGGACGCGACTCGCCGTGGCCTGCCACGAAACCATGGCGCAGTATTTTGTCGAGAGGATGTTGCACGCAAGTCAGACTCTTGGTGGGGTAGTAGTCTTTATCATGAATATGCAGATAGTTGTTTTTCACAGCCGTTTTCACGTCGGGGCTCAGAAGATAATCATCAACAAAAGGCTTCGTTGTCTCGCTGGCAAATTTCATCATCATTCCGGCGGGCGAGTCGGTGTTCATGTTGGCGTTCTCGCGGGTGATATCATTGTTTTTCGCCTCGATGATCTCGAGAAACATATCGCGTGTCTTTGCGCGGCGCGCGATGGAACGCTGGTCGCGATAGGCGATATAACGTTTGGCCACATCCTTGCGCGCGGATTTCATAAGCTCTATCTCCACGCGGTCCTGAATCTCTTCGACGGTCATTCTTTCCTTGCCGCCGATTCCCACGCGGTCGGTGATCTTCTGTATTAACGCTTCATCCTCGCCCATCTCCGTGGTGAGCATCGCCTTGCGGATAGCAGCCTTTATCTTCTCTTCGTTGTATCCTACAACACGCCCGTCTCGTTTCTCAACAATCTGTATCATAATAAACTATTTGCGAAGCTGTCTGAACGGCTTCTAATTCGAGTAATTTCTTATGCCACAAAGTTATCAATTATATGTAGATTTGGCAAACAAATTCCAATAAAAATTTCAAAAAGTTTTCACTTTTGGGAAACTTTTTAGCGCAGTAAATTTTTTATTTACTTAAACATCAATCATATAAAAAATATTTTGGAAAACTATTGCCAAATCAGAAACCAAGCATGGACGCAATAAATTGCGTCCACGTATCACAGCGGGTCGAATGTGATTTATCGCGTCCATATATATAACGGCGTCGCAATTCATTGCGCTCGAACGCAAGTCGGGCGGCCGGGCGTAGGGACGCAATATATTGCGTCCCTACGCGTGCCAATGATGTTGCAAAACATAAAAATGATTCAGAAAAGGACTCAGAATAATGGTCAAAATTGCTTAATTTTGTGATAAATTTTGCTCCCGAAGTTGTTTTATTTTGAGCAATATAAACTTATCGATATATCATGTCAGAAAGCACTAATAACAAACTGAAAGAGGAGGCAATCGCATATCACGAAGAAGGATTTCCCGGCAAGATAGAGGTTGTTCCCACCAAACCTTACGGCACGCAGAAAGACCTTTCACTGGCTTATTCGCCCGGCGTGGCCTATCCATGCCTTGAAATCGAGAGAGAGCCGCAAAAAGCCTACGACCTTACGAACAAAGGCAATCTTGTGGCCGTGATATCCAACGGCACCGCCGTGCTTGGCTTGGGAGACATCGGCGCATTGGCCGGCAAACCGGTGATGGAAGGAAAAGCATTGCTTTTCAAGATTTTCGCAGGCATAGACTCATTCGATATCGAAGTGAACGAACCGGATCCGGATAAATTTGTAGAGGCGGTAAAGGCTGTCAGCGTCACATTCGGAGGCATCAATCTCGAGGATATCAAAGCACCCGAGTGTTTCAAAATTGAGAAACGGCTCAAGGAGGAGTGCGACATACCCGTGATGCACGACGACCAGCACGGGACAGCCATAATTTCCGGTGCCGCCCTGATTAACGCTCTTGAGATACAGGGTAAGAAGATAGAAGATATCAGGCTCGTCGTGAACGGTGCCGGCTCGGCGGCAATCAGCTGCACACGCCTCTACATGAGCTTGGGCGTGCGCAAAGAGAATATAGTGATGTGCGACTCCAAAGGAGTGATACATTCCGGGCGCACGGACCTGAATGAACAGAAGAGAGAATTCGCGGCTCCGCGAAGCGAGCGCACTCTCGCCGAAGTGATGCGCGGAGCCGATGTATTTCTCGGCCTTAGCGTCGCCAATGTACTTACGCCGGAGATGGTGAAGTCGATGGCGCCTAAACCGATAGTTTTCGCACTCGCCAATCCGGATCCTGAGATAGACTACAATCTTGCCCATTCTACACGCGATGATATCATCGTCGCCACCGGAAGGAGCGACTATCCCAATCAGGTCAACAACGTGCTGGGGTTCCCCTATATCTTCCGCGGAGCTCTTGATTGCAGGGCTTCGGCGATAAACGAAGAGATGAAGATAGCCGCCGTCCATGCCATCGCGAAACTCGCGAGGGAGGAAGTGCCAGAAGAAGTAAGAAAGATCTATCGCGACAAAGATATGAAATTCGGACGCGATTACATTCTGCCGAAACCATTCGATCCGCGGCTTCTCTACACTGTTGCTCCGGCAGTGGCAAAAAGCGCGATGGAATCGGGCGTTTCCCGCCGACCGATCGAAAACTGGAAAGATTACGACACGTACCTTCGCAAAAGAATGGAGGAAATCCGCCGGAAATAACGGATTATCTTCTCATAAAGATAAAAAACTACGATGAAAACGGCAAAAACTCCCTTCGGGGAGTTTTTTGTGTATTTACGGTTAAAAATTCTTTAATTATTCAACCGATTTAATGTATATTTTTAGTAAATTTGCATCATAAATGACAAAAGCACGCGGCGCGGTTCTAAAAAGAGACGTGTCGGCGGCTCAATTTCCATAATTATGGCAAAAGAACTGAAGAACTTCACAAAACGATCCGACAATTACTCCCAATGGTATAATGAACTTGTAGTAAAAGCCGATCTGGCGGAACAGTCAGCCGTTAGAGGCTGCATGGTAATCAAGCCTTACGGGTATGCCATATGGGAAAAAATGCAACGTCAGCTCGATGACATGTTCAAGGAGACCGGTCATCAAAACGCATATTTCCCACTTCTGATTCCGAAATCTTTCCTGAGCAGGGAGGCAGACCATGTGGAAGGTTTCGCAAAAGAATGCGCCGTCGTGACGCATTACCGTCTTAAGAATGATCCTGACGGGAACGGAGTTGTAGTAGACCCGGCTGCCAGACTTGAGGAGGAACTGATCATCCGTCCTACCTCAGAAACTATAATCTGGAATACCTACAAGAACTGGATACATTCTTACAGGGATCTTCCCATATTAGTGAACCAGTGGGCAAACGTTTTCCGATGGGAGATGCGCACCCGTATGTTCCTGCGCACCGCTGAATTCCTCTGGCAGGAAGGCCATACGGCACATGCCACTAAAGAGGAGGCGGAGGCCGAAGCCAGAAGAATGCTCAACGTATACAGCGACTTTGCAGAAAATTACATGGCCGTACCGGTCATCAAGGGCGTTAAGTCGGCCAACGAACGTTTTGCAGGAGCTCTCGACACCTATACAATCGAGGCCATGATGCAGGACGGCAAAGCCCTGCAGTCGGGCACGAGCCACTTCCTCGGCCAGAACTTCGCAAAAGCTTTCGACGTGACGTTCATGAATAAAGAAAACAAGCCCGAATACGTGTGGGCCACATCCTGGGGCGTTTCAACACGTCTCATGGGAGCTCTAATCATGACCCACAGCGATGACAACGGGCTTGTGCTTCCTCCGAAGCTCGCACCAATTCAGGTTGTGATTGTTCCGATCTATAAGAATGAAGAGGGACTCAAAGCCATATCCGAAAAAATAGAATCTCTCGTAAAGGAACTTCGCGCTAAAGGAATTAGTGTGAAGTATGATGATGCCGATAACAAACGTCCCGGCTTCAAATTCGCCGACTATGAGGTTAAAGGCGTTCCGGTTCGTCTGGCAATCGGACAGCGCGACCTCGAAGAGGGGACTGTTGAAGTGATGCGCCGCGACACGCTCGAGAAAGAGACTGTTCCTATGGAAGGTATAGTGGAAGAAGTTCAAAGTCTGCTTGCAGACATTCAGGACAATCTCTATAAGAAAGCCCTCAAACTCCGCGAATCGAAAACCATAACAGTTGACAGCTACGACGAGTTCAAGGAGAAAATCGAGGATGGAGGTTTCATACTCGCTCATTGGGACGGCACACCCGAGACAGAAGAAAAAATCAAGGAGGAGACGAAAGCCACAATCCGTTGCATACCGTTCGACGGCGACAAAACCCCGGGCAAGTGCATGGTGACCGGCAAACCTTCGGCATGCCGCGTGATTTTCGCGAGATCTTATTGATAACTGTTGCCAAACAGAGAACGTTGTTTCACGCCAATTTTTCAGATATGCGCATCAGACCATTGATATTCGGGTTAGCGATCGCATCCGCCGCGTTATCGGCAGGCGCATTGACCGTGGAGGACTATTGCAGTCCCTCCGCGTCAGCACCTGTCAGAATCAAGGAGATGCGTCCGCTTGCCGACGGGCTGACCTATTCGGCTATCAGCGAAGACGGGAAATCAATTGAAATCTACGATTACAAGACCGGCCGCAAAACCGGAACACTCTTCAGTATCGATGGTGTCAAGGGAGATCTCAGGATTGATTCTTTCGAAGGATATGAAATAAGCGCCAACGGCAAAAAAATCCTCCTCTGGAACGATTCGGAGAAGATCTATCGCCGGTCGTTCACAGCTCGCTATTACGTCTACGACATAATGCGCTCCACTCTCAAAAGCGTCTCTGCAGGAGGCGCGCAGCGTGGTGCCACTATTTCCCACGATGGGCGTATGGTGGCATACGTGCGCGACAACAACATCTATATCTCGAACCTCGATTACGGAACCGATAAGGCAATCACCACCGACGGAGAGACAAACCGGATAATCAATGGAGCCGCCGACTGGAGCTATGAGGAGGAGTTTACACTCGTGAACACCATGCGCTGGAACGGCGATGACACCGTTCTGGCATATATGAAGTTCGACGAATCGCAAGTTCCAGAATATTCGTTTGATGACTATTCCGGCTTCTGCGATGCCGACCCGACTTCCGACCTCTATCCTCACAGTTACAGCTACAAATATCCCCTTGCAGGCTATCCCAATTCGAAAGTGTCGGTGCTCGCCTATAATCTCGATAACCGCACAACCAAGACGATGGACCTTCCCATAGGCAACGAAGGATATGTTCCTTCCATCGAATTCGATGAGGCAGGGACCAATCTTATGGTCATGGTTCTCAACCGCGATCAGAATCATCTGAGACTATTCAAGGTGAATCCGGCTTCGACAGTAGCAGTGCAGCTTATGGAGGAACGCAGCAAGACATGGCTCAGCCCCGCCGCCTATCAGATGGTTGACTACGGTACAGGGTCATTTGTGATCGGCAGCGAGCGCAGCGGTTATCAGCATCTCTATGAATATGACTACAACGGCACGCTCAAGCGCCAGCTCACCAAAGGAGACTGGAATGTTACCGACTATTACGGAAAAAATGCCAAAACAGGAATCCATTATTTCCAAAGCACTATACTTGGACCTATCAACCGAAACGTGACGGCAGTCAACGCAAGGGGAGAGATAAGTGTCCTCAACCGGCAAGAGGGATTCGAGAGCGCTTCGTTCAGCAAAAACATGGACTGCTTTGTCAGGACCTACAGCAATGCCCTCACGCCGCCAGTCTATAGCATCTGCAATGCAAAGGGGGCTTCGATAGTTGAACTCGAAAACAACAGCATATATGCCGCGAAATATGCCTCGGCACCCCGTAAAGAGTTTCTGACAGTGAAGAATGCAGCCGGCATGGAGATGAATGCCTTTATCATCAAACCGGCTGATTTTGATCCTTCCAAGAAGTATCCTTTGCTTATGTATCAGTATGGCGGCCCGGACTCACAGCTTGTGGCCAACAGCTGGAAGATGGAGGGAGTTTACTATCTCGCTTCATTAGGATATATAGTAGCTGCTGTTGACGGCCGTGGAACAGGCTACCGCGACCGGGAATGGGCCACATGCGTTTATCGCGACCTGGGCCATTATGAAACGGAGGACCAGATAGCCGGAGCGAATTATTTCGCATCGCTCCCTTATATCGACAATTCGAGAGTGGCCTGCTTCGGCTGGAGCTATGGCGGATATATGACGCTTATGGAACTCTCTCAGCCGGGCAATCCGTTTAAGGCCGGAGTGGCGATGGCTCCGGTGACCGACTGGAGATATTACGACTCTATATATACAGAGAGATATATGTCGACACCCCGCCAGAACGATGAAGGATATAAAAGATCCTCGGCATTATGGCGCACAAAAGATATGAAGTCCCGTCTGCTTATTATGTCGGGGACAAGCGATGACAACGTGCATTTCTACAATACACTCAAATATACATCGAAACTGAATTTCGAAGGGAAGATTTTCGATATGATGGCACTCACCGGTTTCGAACACAGCCTCGGAATGTGCAATGCACGGGTGATGCTATTCAGAAAAATCGCAGATTTCCTCGAGACACAACTTAGGTAATTTTGAATGTTGAATTAGAGTAAGCATTAATCTTATTCATTAATCTTATTATGGAGGACCTAAAGAAAGTCAGCAGCCTGCAGCTTTATACCTTCTGGAAGAATCTTTCCGTAGGGTTGCTCGCCATTGTTGCGTTGATGGCGTTCTCCATACTGTTGCCTTTCTATTTCTCCCCGATTCTTGCCCTTATTTTCGCGGCATTCCTCTATACTATACTCTACAACAACAAGCTGAACCACTCTTCGGTCTGCATGCTGGTATCGTATTCCATATTCCTTTGCCTGATATCATATTCTTTCGCCACGATTATCCTGAATATCCTATATATCTGGGATTTTATCTCACTTCCACCGGAGCTGACATTTTTCACCAAGCCGTATATACCAACTCTGATTCTGTGTCCGGTATGCTTCGTGACGATGCTCATAATCTTTTTCCGTCGGCGCAAGCTCAGCATCTGCGTGGATTGCAAGCTTGAATTGGGCAGTTCCAATGAAAGAGGCAAACTTGGAAACATCCTTACCTACGAATCGCATTTCCAGCTCCGTAACCTTCTTTTCCTTTTCGGAATTCTCTCGGTTGCGGTATGGATATATTATCTCTTCTTCTATGTGAACACCGATGTCAACAACCGCGACTGGTATGTTTTCATGTGGCTCACTATCATCGCATTCGTGCTAGACGAGGTCTACTTCATGTTTCGCTATTATAACCTCTACCTCGACCTTAAGGAAAACAACGAGATAATCTCGCAGGAGGAGTTGCAGGATATGACGGCAAAGACCTATCTTAGGTATTACGTGATTTGCGGAGAATATATTTATCTGGACGCGAAATCGAGCGATTCCAACACTCCTTACAAGGAAGTTATAGACACGCCTTTCTTCACTAAAAGATCTGTCAACGGTATCACGTTCCCTGAGGTTACGAGCATAATCCGCAAGATGACAGGGGTAAGCGATGGCGAACTTCGATTCTTTTTCGGGCGCAAGCTCCGCGACATTGATCGTCATTCCCTCCTTCGCTATTTCTATTTCCTCGACGGAGCGGTAGAGAATTATCCGGAATTGAATGTAAGAGGAGAATGGATATCATTCGATCGGCTCAAAAAAATTTACTCATTCAATCCCGGAAATCTCTCCAATATCTGTGTGGCCGACATAACGCGTCTCGCAACGATAGTGCTTACACAAAAAGTATTCGATGAAAAGGGATATCGCAAAAACAAGCTCAAGTCATATCATCCGAATTTCACCCTAAAAGAGGTGAGGGATTCCGACACGGATTTCCAGGATGACAAATGGATACGCATCTCTCTGTTCAACTCCGACACACCTATGTATAGTCTCAAGCGATGGTTCCGCCAGATGATAGGGGGGAAGAGCAAAAACAAAGCCAACCAATGGAGTTAGAAACGATAGCCGTTGTCGGGCCGACAGCGAGCGGCAAGACGCGAAGGGCTGTTGAGATTGCAAAAGCATTCAATGGAGAAATAATTTCCGCCGATTCGCGCCAGCTCTACAGGGGAATGACCATTGGCACGGGCAAGGATCTCGACGAGTACGGAGATGTGCCGTATCACCTGATAGATGTGGCCGATGCGGGCGAGCGCTGGAACCTGCACCGATATCTGAGATCGTTCCGGCAATCATTCGGTGATATAAAGGGGAGGGGTCGGTTGCCCGTGGTCTGCGGAGGCACGGGAATGTATGTTGAGCATGCCCTGAACGGAGTGGTGCTTCCGGAGGTCCCGATAAATCCGCAGCTCAGAGATGAACTGTCAGACAAACCGCTGGATGAGCTCGAAAGAATACTCTCAACCTATCGCAAACTCCACAACACAACTGACACAGACACTGCAAAGCGAGCCATAAGGGCAATCGAGATTGCGGATTATTATTCTTGTCATCCCGAAGAGGCCGCAATGGCCGACAAGGAGAATTCAAGACCTCTGGATGCTATTGTGATAGGTATCGACATTCCCCGCGAGAAAAGACGCGAAAGGATAACTGAACGTCTTGACGCCCGTATCGAGGAGGGTATGATCGGTGAAATCGAAATGCTTCTCGCGGGGGGACTACTTCCGGAGGATCTGATCTATTACGGACTCGAATATAAATTTGTCACGCTTTACGTGATAGGGAAGATGTCGCTACAGGAAATGAAGGAAGGTCTTGAAACCGCCATCCATCAGTTTGCCAAGCGGCAGATGACATGGTTTCGCGGCATGGAGAAACGAGGAATACACATCGACTGGCTTCCTTATGATCTTCCTCAGCCGGAATTTATCGGACAAGTGAAACGCCTCGTTGAAGACCGGGGAAATTGACATGAGCAAAAACCTTACCGCTATTATTTGGAAGATTTTGAAGGAAAGAGTATGCGCTCGCCTATATCCTTTGCAATTTGCGACCGCAAACGCATAATGGCACTTATCTGCATCTGAAGCTTGCGTTCCGCCTCTTCATCGCCTTTACCCGATATCTCCCTGAATTTGGTGATCAGTTCCTTAAGTTTCTGATTGAGCAACTCGTTTTTTAATTCCACGATCGAACGCATCACAAGCATAGGAAAACGGTTCTCCTCCCGTACGTCCACATCATTGTTGCGTTCATAGATATGACTTAGATGATGAGTTTCGCGTATCAGCTCATTCACTGTTGCCCGGATATCATCCTCCTCATGGCTTGCAAGTATGCGGGATGCGAAGTTCTTTGAGAATTCTGTTTCCGCGTCCAGACGGATATCATTGATTTCTTCTTCGAGTTTTTTCTCCTCCTTTTCGATCTGCGACATATCCACCGCTTCACGCCCGATACGCTCAATACCCTCCTTGCGCTTCTCTTCGAGGGATTTTCCGATGGATTGCATATGAACTTCGAGCGAATGCCGGAAATCATCCCTCATTGACCTCAGAATCTCAAATATCTTTCTGAAAACATCCACACTGAAAACGATATTGTCGCTGTCGAGCTCATCACAAATATAATCGAGCACAAATTCAGGATAATAATCATTTTCCTCATCCTTAAGGGCATCCCCGTCCATAAAACCATATTTGAGGCTATACTCTATGACTTTCCTTTCGAGCGCTGAGAGCGGGGAGGGCGAAATAAAGCCGGCCGGAACACGTCTTATCTCAGCAACAGCTCCGGATACATCTTTATTTTCTTCGGCTGGTGAGGCTATGGGCTCCTGACGGGGTGAATCTATCGGGAAATCGCGACGCGCCTTTTCGCGACGCCATTTCTCCACAAGCGAGCCGCGAACCCTGGCAACAGATTTGGCCACGGTATCTTCCGAAATGCCGAGTATGGAACTGCATTCCTGAATATATACGTCGCGTGCTACGGCATCGGGTATATGGGCAAGCGATTCGACCACGCTGTTCACGGCTTCTATACGCTTCTGGGGATCTTTCTGAATATCGGAAAGAAGCACCTGCGCCTTAAAGCGGATGATATCGGTTTCATGTTCAGTCACATATTGCCGGAATTCTTCCGGAGTATGCTTGCGAGCGAAAGAATCCGGGTCATCGCCATCGGGGAGAAGAAGCACCTTTACCTTCATCTTATGGTTCAGAAGCATATCTATACCGCGCAACGATGCTTTTATCCCGGCAGCATCTCCGTCGTAAATGAGCGTGATATTTTCTGTGAACCTATGGATGAGGGCAATCTGTCCGTCGGTAAGAGCCGTTCCGGAAGAAGCCACAGTGTTGCGCATACCCGACTGCCACATGCCTATGACGTCGAGATATCCCTCGACAAGATAGCATTTGTCTTCCTTCACGATATCGGCACGTGCCTGATATATGCCATAAAGCTCATTGCTTTTCTTGTAAAGAGATGATTCCGGGGAATTGATATATTTCGCCGGAGATCCTTTCAGATCGCGGCCTCCGAAAGCCACAACCTTGCCGGCGGAATTAATGATCGGGAAGATAACGCGGCCTCGGAAACGATCGTAGAGCCTACCATCGGACGAAGTGCCGATAAGGCCGAGCTTTTTCAGCACTTCGGGGTCGTAGCCTGCGGCTTTCGAGGCATTCACGAGGGCCGAACCCTTGTCCAAAGCATATCCCAGCCGAAACTTACGGGCAGCTTCCTCCGTGACCCCACGCTGATACAGATATTGCAGACCTATGTCGCGCCCCTCTTCTGTGTCGTGCATATCGCTTTCCATCTTTCCCATAGCCCATTCGTTGGCTACAAGCATCGACTCGCGTTCCGACTGGGCGGCGCGTTCCTCATCGGTCAACTCGCGTTCCTTGACCTCAATACCATATTTACGGGCAAGATGAAGAAGAGCGTCATGATAGGAGAGTCCCTCCTTCTCCATGATGAAATTCACCGGAGAACCGCCTTTCTTACAAGAGAAACAGAAACAGAAATTCTTTCGTTTGCTGACAGAGAAAGAGGGTGTCCGCTCGTTATGGAACGGACACAAACCCATATAATTGGCGCCGCGACGCACGAGATGGACATAATCGCTCACCACCTCCACAATGTCGGCGGCATCCTTAATCTTCTGCGCGGTGACTTGATCTATCAATTATCTTTGTAGTGATTTTATGAATTTCTTCGTTGGTGGAAAGACGGGTGGGAACCAGAGGTAGCCTCAGCTCGTTTTCTATGATTCCCATGGCATTAAGCGTGCATTTCACTCCTGCAGGATTTCCGTCGACAAACAAAAGGTTGAATAGCTCTGTGAATTCGAAATGGATGGGAAGCGCCTCCTGATATTTTCCCTGCAGGCAGAGGCGCACCATCTTGCCGAATTCTGCGGGAAAAGCATTTCCAATAACGGATATTACACCCACCGCTCCCAAGGTCATCAATGGATAGGTTATGGAGTCATCACCGGATATTACCTGGAAGCTCGACGGTTTGTTCTTTATAATCTCCTCTATCTGGCTGAAATTGCCGGAAGCCTCTTTGACGCCGATCACATTCGGCACCTCTTTGGCTATCCTCAGGGTTGTGGAGGCGGTCATATTGACTCCTGTACGCCCCGGAACGTTATATAGTATCACCGGCACCGGAGAGGCCTCGGCTATTGCCCTGTAATGCTGATATATACCCTCCTGAGAAGGCTTGTTGTAGAAGGGCACGACCGAAAGAATGGCGGAGAAACCCGTAAGATCAATCTCCGAAAGCTCGCGGACCACGCCAATGGTGTTGTTGCCGCCGAGACCGAGCACAAGAGGAACTCTTCCGTCGACACGCTGCAATACGAAATCGCGTATCTGCTTCTTTTCGTCGGGGAAAAGGGCAGGTGTCTCGCCCGTAGTGCCGAGAACAACAATATAATCCACTTTATCCTTCAGAAGACGGTCGATGATTCTTCCCAAAGCTTCAAAATCCACAGATTTATCTTTCTTGAAAGGCGTTATCATCGCCACACCGAGACCTTCGAGACTGAAAACTGCCATATATAAGAGTATCTAAGAAAACTGTTCAGCCATTTCGTTGTTGATGCAAATTTGAGCAAACATAATCCGCATTTGACGAAAGACATCTACAAAATTAATCATTTTGTTGGTTAAGATAGCAAAATCAGAAAATATTTATGTAACTTTATACTCTGTTCATATATCCTTATTCGGGGAATTCAAATTTCCGTAAGTCCGAATCTTTAAGGAACAGAGTCTAAACAGCAACCGACATGGATTTAAAGGCAATCTTTAAAAACGGTTCCTTATCTTTCTGGAAGGAGATAAAATCATATCTCAACGTTGCCGGAGATCTTGAGCCGCAAATTGATATGGAGCAGAGCATACGCGCCGGGGTCTCATTCAAAGGCTCGCAGCTGCTCGTGCTCATATTCGCCATCTTCATAGCATCTCTGGGGCTGAACACCAACAGCATACCGGTGATAATAGGCGCGATGCTCATTTCCCCGCTAATGGGCCCGATCATCGGAATGGGGCTGGGTATCGGCATCCAGGATTTCGACCTTCTGAAGAGAGGACTTAAGAACATCGTGGCAGCCATGATCGGATCTCTGGTGGCTTCCGCTATATATTTCCTTATTTCTCCGCAATATGAGGGAGCGAGCCAGTTGCTGGCGAGGACCTCTCCTTCGATATATGATGTATTTGTGGCCCTCTTCGGCGGGGGCGCGGGCATTGTGAGCATAGCCTGCAAAAACAAAGGGCAGGTGATGCCGGGCGTAGCGATCGCAACATCGCTTATGCCTCCCCTATGCACCGCGGGCTACGGCTTAGCCACATGGCAGATGAACTTCTTTTTCGGAGCCATGTACCTTTTCTTCACCAACATGATCTTCATCCTGTTCGCCACCTGGATCGGTGTAAAGCTGATGGGATATAAAAAGGCCGTGTACCAGAACGAGAAACGGGCGAAAAAGGTGCAGACAATTGTTTATTCCATTGTGGGAGTAACAATAGCCATAAGTATTTATCTGACGGCTGTAATGTTCAATAAATCGATATTCGTGAGCAAAGCTTCTGAATTCGTGGAGAAAGAGATGGTTTTCCCCAACACGCAGGTTCTAAATCATAAGGAATATATCGAAAAAGGCAAACGCCACATTGATGTCACTCTTATCGGCGCAGCGCTGCCGAAAGACTCTCTGCAGCTCGCGATGATGAACAAACTCGACTCCGTCGGACTCGGAGGTACTATTCTGCGTATCAAACAAGGGTTTTCGTTAACAAACCGCGAAATCGACGACGAGCAGAATTTCGACCAGTTCTACCGCCTCATGCAATCCGAGATAGCAGCAAAAGACAGCCAGATTGATTCGTTGAAGGACATCGTGGATACTCACCGGCAGTTCTCTGAAGAAAGCGTCAGCCTATCGCCTGAAATAAAAGTGCTTTTCCCCTCGATTCAGGACATAGCCTTGTCCCGTATGGTGGCCGCTCGAATCGGAGACATTTCCACAGATACAGTGAGCATGATTTTTGTGAACGCTCCCAGAGGGCTCACTGCTCAGGAAAGAAAGAAACTTACCGAATACATATCCGTTAGGCTGAACATCAAAGACATAAATCTGACATTGAATCCGTCGAACTTCCCATGGCCCTCTTCTCATAATAAAACGGAAGATAAGACTTTTAAAAACAAGGCAGCCTACGCCACTAAAAACTGAAGCAACCGATGAACCGCATAATTATCGCGTTATTGTCACTGATAATGACTGCCCCTTTCCAGACTATGGCTTTAAGCGTCTCTTTTAAGGGAACGCCGATGAATGTGATAACTGTAACTCCGGCAAGATCAACCGGTCTTGACGCCATCTACGTTGTCTACGACATGGCCCGCATAGAATCGATGGATCTGGAAGGGATTGAATCGCCGGGCCGTTTCAGGCTCAGCGCATACAGCAATCTGGGCGGAGGATATGCCCAGGAGGTAGCCGCCATAATCCACGGAACAACGGCTTCTCTGGCTTCTCCCGGAGGCAATCTAGGATATATTGCGGAAGATGGCGATCGGCAGTATTGCTTCTGGGTAACGGATTATGCCTCATACAGGATGGAGCTGAGCTCTGTTACCGCTTTCAACGGCGAGCAGGATTGCGAGACCACGCGCATCGAGGCCGTTGGGAAAGCAGACCCTATCAGATATTTCTCCATCAACGGGCGCCAGAATACCCTGAGCCGTGAGATCGATGTGAGATACAATACTCTTGAATGGGATCAGGAACAGAAGGCTTATATATCCACGGAGAAGAATGTTTCTCTCGAAGCGCTGGAAAATCCGATTTCAATTCGGCCGGCTCTTTTATGTCCGTCAAGCATTCGGATGAGCGGCGACCGGTTCCTGCGTGAATGGGGAGAGGAAATAAACGTTGAATCGGGCGTGATTCAGCCCAACGGTATCGAGGTGCATACCGAAGCGGTGCAGAACAATCTCTCCGATGATGAGGACTCGAACATGATCAAAGGGGACGAAAGCAAGCTCGGAGGCTCGGCCCCGGCGGATTTCACATTCTTCGCTTATGTGACAGATGCCGTGATCCATGATGAATGGCAGATAGCGTCCGACCCGGATTTCGAGTATATCATCTATCGCTTCAACGAACGCGACCTCAATTATACTTTCAATGAAGAGGGTCAATATTATGTAAGATTTGTGGGAAGCAACGATGACGGCTCCTGCGAGGCATTCGGCGACACCTATGAAATAGGAATCGGAGCTTCGGAACTTCGCATCCCGAACGCATTTTCTCCCGACGGCGACGGAGTGAACGATATCTGGAAAGTGGGTTACCGTTCGTTGATTGAGTTTCGTTGCTGGATATTCGACCGCAACGGCAATCAGCTCTATTATTTCGACCGCCCCGAAGATGGCTGGGACGGCAAATATAAGGGGAAGATTGTCGGTCCGGGTGTCTATTTCTATGTTATAGAGGCTACGGGGGCCGACGGTCGCAAATACAAACAGGGGGGAGACATTAACATTATCCGCTACCGTAAATTCGGAAATCAGAATTCAACAGCCCCGGAATAATTCCAGACGCAACAAAATGGCACGGTTTTTGTTAATATTGTCATTGATATGGCAGATATTAAGAAAACTAAGACGACAGACAATATAGATCCTGTAATAATCAGGGAATCAGAATCGGTGGATGTTTATGGAGCAAGAGTCCATAATCTGAAGAACATCGATGTCACGATCCCCCATAATTCCCTTTGTGTCATAACGGGTCTGAGCGGATGCGGCAAATCGTCGCTCGCGTTCGACACCATTTTTGCCGAGGGACAGCGAAGATATATCGAGACTTTCTCCTCCTATGCCCGCAATATGCTCGGCTTGTTAGAGAGGCCGGATGTAGACAAGATCACCGGTCTGAGCCCGGTGATCAGCATCGAGCAAAAAACGGTAAATAAGAATCCGAGGTCCACAATAGGCACAACCACCGAGATCTACGACTTTTTCCGCCTTCTTTTTGCAAGAATGGGGGAGGCCCGCAGCTATCTCACCGGTAAGCCGATGGTGAAATATACCAAAGACCGTATTGTAGACCTCATTGTGGATACATATAACGGTAAAAAGATATATGTGCTCGCGCTGCTTGTCAAAAACCGCAAGGGACATTACAAGGAACTTTTCGAGAATCTCCGCAAAAAGGGATATATTTATGTGAGAGTAGACGGGGAGCTCAAAGAGCTTGCCTACGGTATGAAACTCAATCGCTATCAGAACCATTCCGTGGAGCTTGTGGTAGACCGGATGCGGGCTTCTTCCAATGATATGCAGAGACTTCGCAGCTCGGTGGAGTCGGCTCTCAAGCAGGGCGACAAACAGATGATGGTGATGGATGTCGACACGGGTGAAATCCGTCATTACAGTCAGCATCTGATGGATCCCGAGACCGGTCTCTCTTATCCGGAACAGGCTCCGCATAATTTCTCGTTCAATTCTCCGCAGGGTGCATGCCGCCGTTGCAAGGGTCTTGGATATGTCTCGCTCGTGGATGAGGCAAAGGTGATTCCCGACAAGTCTAAATCGATTCATGACGGAGCTATCGTTCCATTGGGCAAGTATAAGAATTCACTTATTTTCTGGCAGATTGACGCTATCTGCCGTCTCTATGGATGCGATCTTAAAACTCCGGTGAACCAGCTTCCCGAAGAGGCGCTCCACGATATTCTCGACGGAACGGACGCTCATCTCGTGATCCAGAACGATACGCTTTCCACCACTCATTACACACCCTCCTACGATGGCCTTGTGAAATATATCGAGATGCAGCAGGATGCCGATGCAGGCTCCGAGACCAACAAATGGAGCGGGAAGTTCTTTTCGCGCACCGTTTGTCCGGAGTGCGGCGGGAGCCGTCTGAACAAGATTTCCCTCAATTTCTTTATCGATGGAAAGAATATAGCGGAAGTGGCAAGAATGGACATTGCCGACCTCTACGAATGGACACAGGGGCTCGAAGACCGACTCGACGCCGGAAAAAGGGTAGTGGCAGAGGAGATTCTGAAGGAGATCAGAAGCCGTCTGCGCTTTCTTCTTGATGTCGGACTCGATTATCTTTCGCTCGACAGGGAGAGCGCGAGCCTGAGCGGCGGCGAAAGCCAGCGTATACGACTCGCGACACAGATCGGTTCGCAACTCGTAAATGTGCTTTATATTCTCGATGAGCCGTCTATCGGCCTTCATCAGCGGGATAACGTCCGCCTCATAAACAGTCTCAAACAACTGCGCGACAACGGGAACTCGATAATCGTGGTGGAGCATGATAAAGATATCATGAAAGAGGCTGACTACATTATCGATATAGGTCCCGGAGCGGGGAGCGGCGGGGGAGAGGTGATGTTTCAGGGAACTCCTGCCAAAATGCTTGAGTCGAATACTCTTACTGCATCATATCTGAACGGAAAGAAGGAGATAGAAATACCGAAAACCCGCAGAAAGGGGAACGGCAAGTATCTCGAAATACATGGTGCCAACGGCCATAATCTCAAGAATGTGAACCTCAAGCTACCGTTAGGTATGTTTGTCTGCCTCACGGGTGTGAGCGGAAGCGGCAAATCCTCGCTCATAAACGGTACGCTGCAGCCTATGCTTAGTAAGCATTTCTTCAGGTCGCTGCAGGAACCGCTGCCATATAAATCGGTAAAAGGGATAGAGAACGTCGACAAGGTGGTGACAGTGGATCAGTCGCCTCTTGGAAGATCGCCCAGATCGAATCCTGCCACATATACCGGCGTGTTTGCCGACATCCGCAAACTGTTTGTAGAACTGCCGGATTCGAAACTGCGCGGTTATAAGCCTGGACGTTTCTCATTCAACGTTGCCGGAGGCCGTTGTGAAACCTGCAAAGGGAATGGCTACCGCACGATCGAGATGAATTTCCTCCCGGACGTGCTCGTGCCTTGTGAGGAATGCCATGGGAAGCGATACAACCGCGAGACGCTCGAGGTGCGTTTCAAGGGTAAATCGATAGCCGATGTACTCGAAATGACTGTGGATCAGGCTGTTGAATTCTTTGAAAATGTACCGAATATACTGCGTAAGATAAAGGTGCTCAAAGAGATAGGTCTCGGTTATCTGAAACTCGGTCAGCCGTCAAGCACGCTTAGCGGCGGTGAGAATCAGCGCGTGAAATTAGCCACGGAGCTTGCCAAGAAAGATACTGGTAAAACAGTATTCATATTGGATGAGCCCACAACCGGGTTACATTTCGAGGATATACGCGTTTTGCTGAAGGTGATCAACAAGCTTGTGGAGAAAGGAAACACGATGGTCGTGATCGAGCATAACCTCGATGTCATCAAATGTGCCGACTATATCATCGACCTCGGGCCCAAAGGCGGCCGCGAAGGGGGAATGATAATGGCCGAGGGCACGCCGGAACAGGTGGCCGCAAAAGATACGCCGACCGCGGAATTCCTGCGTGAAGAGTTAAAAGGATAGTGCCCGGATTTCGAAACAAATTTTACATAATCGCTATTATGTTAAATAGGCATTATCGTTTTACAAATTAGTTCGATATTTAGATGAATGGTTGCGCCGTGGAAATGGTTGCGTCAATGAATGTATGGACGCATCCCAGATGCGTCCGCCGCGATCTATGGGCAAGCGATCATACTTTTGCGACAAGCGGACGCACCTGGGGTGCGTCCCTACAGCATTTGATTCAGTGTTGGATTCAGCATTAATGTATATGAAAAAAGAGAACTGAAATTCACTTTCAGTTCTCTTTTTTGTTGCCTTGGAAAGACTCGAACTCTCACAAACGGAACCAGAATCCGGTGTGCTACCATTACACCACAAGGCAATATTTAAATCGTTAAGGAATCTCTTTCCCTTTTTGACGTTGCAAAATTACTGCTTTTTCTTTAACCCACCAAATTTTTTGAGCGATTTTTTTGAAATTTTTATCACTTTTTTCAGCTCCAAATCTCAAATACCAATGAGATAATGTTTTAGAATAAACCTATGATTTCCGATTTATTCGGTGATGATTCTTTTGGCTCCTATGTAGCGGCCTACATAATAACCTTCAAAATCGCTTATCTTAACTCCTTTTATACTTGCGTGGATAAATTTGAAATTTCCCGTTTCGTTATCAGCGCTGACTACGATACCGACGTGACCGACGTTCTTTCCGCTTCTGCGACTTGTGAAGAACACCAAATCTCCTTTGCGGAGATTCTTGCGGGATACGCTCACCCCTTGCGTATACTGTGTACGCGAGGATGGACTCAGGGAATATCCGAACTGGCTATATACATAGCTTGAAAATCCGGAGCAGTCGAAAGATCTCGGTCCTTTCGCGCCGTGAACGTATGGTTTGCCGATATGTTTGCGGGCCTCGGTAAGCAAGTCGGTTATCATGGCATTGGATTCGTCGGAAAGACCGGCCTCCTCAGCCGACTCTCTTTTGGCGACATCCTCTTTGAGCATGTTTGAAATCACGGTCTTGTCGAGACGGGATTTCGCGTTTGCCAATTGCTGACGATGTATGCGGTCGTGGGCGGCACGCGCTTTGGCAGAAGTCTGGGCATTCGCTGCAATGCCGCATAATAAAAGCGCTGTGACTGCCGTAAGTGTTCTGAAATTCATTTTATATGTTAGTTTCGGTTACAAAAATATAAAATTCCTAATTCTTTTGCAAATTATTAAAATGCTGAATTTCAAAATTTAAATATATTTAGTATTCAGCACAGATTTAACCTTTTGTGCAATATTGCCGATATCCATCACCTCATTTTGCAGTTTCAGCCATTATTTATTAACTTAGCAAAGCAATTGAGGACTATTTTTCAAGTCCCTCTGCCTTTCCCCCTTTACCGGGCAAATATCTAAACCTGCTTTTATTGAAGCTTTACTTTAATTCTTACATAGTATGTATCGTAGATTCAACCTATTGATGATTTCCCTAATGGGGTTATCATGTTTGCAGACCCCGGCAAAAGACAGGATGACTGTCAATCCAGATGCCGTCAACAAAGAGACTATCCTTCATGCCTGGAGCTGGAGCTTTCCGGAGATCGCTTCCAACATGAAGAACATCGCCGATGCCGGCTTCACCATGGTGCAGACCTCCCCTGTCCAAAATTGTTTCGCTCCCGAGGGCAGCGGCAAGAAAATTTTCGATGAAAATGTGACCGAAGGTAACTGGTATTATTATTATCAGCCCACAGATTGGAAAATCGGCAACAATATTGTCGGCACCAGAGATCAGATGAAACAGATGATGGATTCCGCCGCCAAATACAATGTAAAGGTGATTGTGGATGTTCTCCCCAACCATACTGCCTTTGATGTCGACGCCGTCGCAGAAGACTTTTATAAAGCTGTGGGCGGCAGAGAGAAAATGTTCCATTCCAAGGGACTCGATCCCATTACAAATTACGGCGACCGAGAGCAATGCACTCTCTGGGCTATGGGAGGACTTCCCGATGTCAACACAGAGAATCCCGATTTCCAGAAATATTATCTTCAGTTTGTCAACGATCTTCTTCGGCTCGGAGTCCGGGGTTTCCGTTACGACACGGCAAAACATATCGGCGTGCATTCCGATCCTGTCGATGCTGCATCCGGAGTGAAGGAGAATGACTTCTGGGATGTTGTAACCGGAAGGAAATCCGTTAAAGGGACCCGCCTCGCCCTTCCGGCCGACTCTCTTTTCATATATGGAGAGGTTCTTCAAGACAAGGGAGTGCCAGAAGCCGAGTATGCCGATTACATGGGTCAGACGGCATCAAGCTACGGCCACGTGCTCCGTGAAATGCTTGAGAAGCATTCCGCCAAGGGACTCGACGTTATAAGCTATCATCACAGCGCCGCGCCGGAATTTCTCACCACATGGATTGAAAGTCATGACACTTATGCCAACGCTCATGAATCAGCCCACCTTACCGATGACCAGATCCGTCAGGGCTGGGTATTCCTCACGGCGCGTCAGAACGGCACTCCCCTGTTTTTCAGCCGTCCCGCCGGTTCAACACGTAAGAATTACTGGGGAAACAATGTGCTCGGAGCCAGAGGCAACGATGAGTTCATGCATCCGGAGGTAGTGGCCGTCAACAAATTCCGCACTGCCATGTCGGGCGAAAAGGAGAATGTACAGATATCCGACAACGGACAGGTTCTTCTCGTGAACCGCGGCCGGAAAGGAGCCGCCATTGTCAATATTGGCACACTTTCCAACGTTGTGGATCTTCCCACGGAGCTTCCGTCAGGAACCTACCGCGACAAAGTCCACGGCAAGACATTTGTGGTGAAAAATGGCCGTATCAAAGGACTTGCAGGTCCCGAGAGGTCATATATCATCACGAAATAATACGCATATTATCAACATATTGACAAAGCCTCGCTTCGTCATGAGCCCAATCGGCCGCGCTGTTCCCTCGCTTAGCAACCGAGCGGCATGGCGCGGCCTGCTCAACACTTATGACCCGCACTTTGTTATAACTTTGGGAAAGACTATTGGCACGGTTTTTGCACATCTCAAAATAGAAATTAAAAATATAACCTTTAAATAATACAGAAATTATGAGTATCAGACCATTGGCAGACAGAGTGCTCATCGAGCCGACAGCTGCTGAAGAAGTTACCATGGGCGGCATCATCATCCCCGATTCCGCTAAAGAAAAACCATTGAAAGGAAAAGTACTTGCTGTAGGTACAGGCACAAAAGACGAGCCTATGGCTCTGAAAGCCGGCGACAACGTGCTTTACGGCAAATATGCAGGCACGGAAATAGAATTCGAAGGTCAGAAATACCTGATGATGCGTCAGAGCGATGTTCTCGCAGTCATCGAATAGTTTATTTAGATTGCAAACTTTAAATCAACCAATCTCCTCATAATATTATGGCAAAAGAAATTAAATTCAATATCAAGGCTCGCGAAGAGCTCAAGAATGGTGTCGATGCATTGGCCGACGCCGTCAAAGTGACACTTGGCCCCAAAGGCCGCAACGTAATTATCGAAAAGAAATTCGGCGCACCCCATATCACAAAGGATGGTGTGACGGTTGCACGCGAAATCGAACTTGAAGACGCATTCCAGAACATGGGCGCACAGCTCGTGAAGGAAGTGGCTTCAAAGACCGGCGATCAGGCCGGCGACGGCACAACCACAGCTACCGTTCTTGCTCAGGCCATCGTGAATGTAGGTCTTAAGAACGTGGCAGCAGGTGCCAATCCGATGGATCTCAAACGCGGAATCGACAAAGCCGTTTCCGTTGTCGTAGAAGGCATCAAGGCTCAGAGTCAGGAGGTTGACGACGATATCAGCAAAATTGAGAACGTTGCCCGCATTTCCGCAAACAACGATGAAGAAATCGGCAGACTTATCGCCGAGGCCATGCAGAAAGTGAAGAAAGAGGGCGTCATTACCGTAGAGGAAGCCAAAGGCACCGAAACCACAATCGAAATTGTGGAGGGTATGCAGTTCGACAGAGGTTACATCTCCCCCTATTTCATGACCAACAGCGAGAAGATGGAATGCGAGATGGATTCTCCCTATATACTTCTTTACGATAAGAAGATATCCAACCTGAAAGATATGCTTCCCATTCTTGAGGCAGTTGCTCAGTCCGGTCGTCCTTTGCTCATCATCGCCGAGGATGTCGACAACGAGGCTCTCGCCACATTGGTTGTGAACCGTCTCCGCGGCTCGCTGAAGATCTGCGCCGTAAAGGCTCCCGGATTCGGCGACCGTCGCAAAGAGATGCTGGAGGATATCGCCGTGCTCACGGGTGGCACAGTCATCAGTGAGGTCAAAGGCATGCAACTTGCTCAGGCCACTGTCAACGATCTCGGAACCGCCGAGAAAGTTACTGTAAACAAAGACAACACGATTATCGTGAACGGTGCCGGCTCTAAAGAGGCTATTGCCAACCGCGTTTCTCAGATCAAGGCTCAGATCGAGACCACAACTTCCAACTACGACAAAGAGAAACTTCAGGAGCGTCTTGCCAAACTTGCCGGCGGTGTGGCAGTGCTTTATATCGGAGCCGCTTCCGAAGTTGAGATGAAAGAGAAGAAAGACCGCGTTGACGACGCCCTGTCGGCCACTCGTGCCGCAATCGCAGAGGGTATAGTTCCCGGTGGCGGGGTCGCATATATCCGTTGTCTCGACGCGCTCGACCAGCTCAAAGGCAGCAACGATGACGAGAACACAGGTATCGCCATCATTCGTCGCGCCATCGAAGAACCGATGCGCCAGATCATGGATAATGCCGGAGTTGAAGGCGCCGTGATTCTGCAGAAAGTGAAAGAGGGCAAAGGCGACTACGGCTATAACGCCCGCACCGACACATTCGAGAACTTCTTCGAGACGGGCGTGATTGATCCTGCCAAGGTTACACGCGTCGCTCTTGAGAATGCCGCAAGCATCGCCGGCATGTTCCTCACTACCGAATGCGTGATAGCCGACAAGAAAGAAGAGACTCCCGCCGCGCCCATGGGCGCTCCCGGCATGGGCGGCATGGGCGGCATGATGTAAAACCAGCTGACCAAATGGTTTTATAACCACACTTAAGGATTCTATAAAAAGCAGATGATTTTCTCATCTGCTTTTTTTTGATTATTTTTGTCTTGCAATAAGTAACTGAGAAAGATTCGCCCTACAGTGCAATCATAGAAACAGCTGATAATGATTTCGATCAATAACCTCGGGGTCGAGTTTTCCGCCCGACCCCTTTTCACCGATATAAGTTTTGTAATCAACAAGACCGACAAGATAGCCCTTGTCGGCAAAAACGGAGCGGGGAAATCCACCCTGCTCAAGATACTCGCCGGATTGCAGTCGCCCACCTCAGGGAGCGTGGCGCAACCCAACGACATCACGATAGGCTATCTTCCGCAACAGATGAAACTCGCCGACTCCACCACGCTTATCGACGAGACGAAGAAAGCTTTCAGCGATCTCCTCGAACTCCGCAATGAGATCGACAGAATCAACGAAAGCCTTGCAAGCCGCACGGATTATGAATCTGCCGAATATGCCCGGCTTATCGAGCGTCTTGAATTCCTCAACGAGCGGATCGCGATTGAAAATGCCGACAGCATGGAGGGCGAAATCGAAAAGACCCTCTTAGGCCTCGGTTTCGCAAAGGAGGATTTCGGAAGACCGACATCTGAGTTTTCCGGCGGCTGGCGAATGCGCGTGGAGCTGGCAAAGATATTGTTGCGGCGTCCTGACGTGCTTTTGCTCGACGAGCCCACCAACCATCTCGACATCGAGTCAATCCAATGGCTCGAGCAGTTCATGCAGACAAAAGCAAAAGCCGTTGTATTGGTGAGCCATGACAGGGCGTTCCTCGACAATGTGACGCAACGCACCATTGAGATCTCCTGCGGCAAAGCCTACGACTATAAAGTGAGCTATACGGCATTCACTGAACTTCGGAAAGAACGCGTGGAGCAGCAGATGCGGGCCTACGAAAACCAGCAAAAACAGATTGCCGACATCACCGATTTCATAGAGCGGTTCAGATACAAGGCCACAAAAGCCGTGCAGGTGCAGAGCCGCATCAAGCAACTCGAGAAGATAGTGCCTATCGAAGTAGATGAGGTCGACACATCCCGCCTCCGTCTCCGCTTTCCTCCGGCTTTCCGCTCGGGAGATTTCCCGCTGATTCTTGAAGATGTGGGGAAAGCATACGGCGATCATCAGGTCTTCGACCATGCCGAATTCGCCATCCGCAGAGGAGAGAAAGTTGCATTTGTAGGTAAAAACGGAGAGGGAAAATCCACTCTTGTGAAATGTATTATGGGAGAAATCCCCTACACCGGCAAACTGAAAATCGGACACAACGTGAAAATCGGTTACTTCGCGCAGAACCAGGCCCAGATGCTCGACGAGAATCTGACGGTTTTCGAAACCATCGACAATGTGGCTACCGGAGATATCCGCACCAAAATCCGTGATATACTCGGCGCATTCATGTTTGGCGGCGAAGCGAGCGACAAGAAAGTGAAAGTTCTCTCGGGAGGTGAGAAAACGCGCCTCGCTATGATCAAACTTCTTCTTGAGCCGGTGAACTTCCTCATTCTCGACGAGCCCACCAATCATCTCGACATCAAGACAAAGGATATTCTCAAGGATGCTATCAGGGATTTTGACGGCACCGTTATCATCGTGAGCCATGATCGCTATTTCCTCGACGGACTCGTGGAGAAGGTATATGAATTCGGAGGAGGCCGGGTAAAAGAGAATATCGGCGGAATCTATGATTTCCTCAGGAAAAAGAACATCTCAAAGCTCGATGAACTCGAGCTGTCGAAATCTCCCTCGGCAAAAGACTCCGCAAAACAACCGGCGGACGAGATAAAAAAGGAAACTTCCGAAAATGCGGATACTGCAAATTCCGCTAAGCCCGCAGGGCGCAATCTTTCCTATGCTGAGCAGAAGGAACGCGCCCGCATGCTTGCCAAAGCCGAAAAAAATGTAAAGACAGCCGAATCACGCATTGAAACCCTCGAAACCCGCCAGAAGGAAATAGAGGAGAAATTATCCTCGGGTGATTCTTCAGCCGAAATTCTCGAAGAATACGCCTCGATAGGTAAAGAACTCGAAAACGCAATGTCTGTCTGGGAGCTTGCCCAGATGGAGCTCGAGGAACTCAACCAACGATTCAAAAACTCCTGACATGAACTTAAATAACCTTGATACTTCAATAAATCCGCGCGATGATTTCTATATGTACGCTTGCGGGGGATGGATGAAAAACAATCCCCTGAAAGCTGAATTCGCACGTTATGGTACGTTCGACGAACTGCGGGAAAACGCCAAGAAACAGCTCAAGGAGCTGATAACCGGACTTGCCGACAATCCTGAATCAAAAATCAAGGGTACAAATGCTCAGAAAGTCTGCGATATTTTCGCTCTCGGCATGGACGCCGAGCGTCTGAACCGTGAGGGAGCCTCTCCCCTTTTGCCGATGCTCGAGAAAATCGAATCCATGAAGACGGATGAGTTTTTCCGGGTGCTGTCGTGGATGCACAACGGCATCGGGAGCACCTTCTTCAGCACCGGAGTCGGCGCCGACCCGATGGATTCGAACATGAACATAATGCATATCGGCGAGGCCGGTCTCGGACTCGGTGACCGCGACTATTATCTGGAAAGAAGCGAAACCAACGACCGCATCATGGCTGCTTACGAGAAATACGTGAAACGCCTGATGAAACTTGCCGGATATGGAGATGCCGAATGCGAAAGAATATGGCTCAACGTAATCTCTATAGAGACTGAAATTGCCCGCCACAAGAAAACACGCGAAGAACGACGCGACCCGCTGAAGCGGTATAACATGATGAGTTATGCCGACCTGAAGCAGCATTATCCCGAAATTGACTGGGACACGTATTTCTCCGGCCTCGGCATTGAGAATCTCGACAAAGCCAACGTTTCCTCTGTCGGTTTTCTCGATTTTCTGAACGGATACCTTTTCGAGCTGACCGACCGTCAGAAAAAAGACATGATGATTTATGATGTGGTCAGCTCATCATCGGGCCTGCTGAGCGATGACTTCCAGAAGGCTAATTTCGAGATGTACGACCGCGTGATGTCGGGAATCGAGGAGATGGAACCCCGTTGGAAACGGGCCATGGCCATCCCATCCTCCATGTTCGGCGAGGCCGTAGGCGAGTTGTATGTCGGGAAGTATTTCCCTGAAGAAAACAAACGCTACATGACCGAGATGGTAAGGAATCTCCGCAAGGCGCTCGGCAAACATATCGACAGCCTCACATGGATGTCGGATGCCACCAAAGCAAAGGCACACGAAAAACTCGCCACGTTCACTGTAAAAATAGGGTATCCCGACAAATGGAAAGACTATTCCGGCATTGATATCGATCCTGAACGCTCATATCTTGAAAACGTTCATGAGGCATCCCGCTGGTATGTACAGGACAATTATCAGAAGCTCGGCACACCTGTCGACCGCGATGAATGGCACATGACGCCACAGACAGTCAACGCATATTATAACCCGACGACAAACGAGATATGCTTCCCTGCCGGTATTCTCCAGCCGCCCTATTTCGATCCGAAGGCCGACGACGCAGAGAATTACGGAGCTATCGGCGTGGTGATAGGCCATGAGATGACACACGGTTTCGATGATTCCGGACGCCGGTTCGACAAGGAGGGCAATCTCTCCGACTGGTGGCAGCCGGAAGATGCCGAAAGATTCAACGCGCTCGCCGATTCGCTCGTGAAGCAATTCGATGCGGTGGAGGTGTCTCCCGGAGTCCATGCCAACGGACGTTTCACTCTCGGAGAAAACATAGCCGACCAGGGAGGACTCCGGATAGCGCTCACAGCCTATCTCGATTCAACCGATGCCCCGGAGCGCAAGGACATCTACGGATTCACCCCTCTTCAACGGTTCTACCTTGCTTACGCCAACGTATGGGCAAACAATATCCGCGAAGAGGAGATACTGGCGCGAACGAAAACCGATCCCCATTCGCTCGGAAACAACCGGGTGAACGAGACCCTTAAGAATATCGAACCATTCTTCAGCGCTTTCGGCATCAAGGAGGGAGACCCGATGTTCAGGCCGGAATCCGAACGCGTGGTGATATGGTGAGACAATAAAACGATCGCTCCATGTACGGACTAATAGGTTATCCTCTCGGACACTCATTTTCTGAAAAATATTTCAGAAATAAATTCGCGGAACTGCGGATAGAGGAGACCTACCGTCTCTTTCCGCTGAAGGATATTTCCGAATTGCCGGCGCTTCTCGAAAGCAATCCGGGAATTCGGGGCCTTAATGTCACTATCCCATACAAAGAGGCGGTTATACCCTATCTCGACCGGTTGTCGGCCGATGCCGCAGAGATCGGAGCTGTGAACTGCATCCGCATAATTCAGGATGCCGATGGCCGCCGTGTCCTCACAGGACACAATACCGACTGGGATGGTTTCGCCGAATCGCTACGTCCGCATATCCGGCCGGAATTCACAGATGCTCTGGTACTCGGTTCGGGAGGAGCGTCTAAAGCCGTTGCTTACGCGCTTAAAGCATTAGGTATTTCGCCTCATATAGTTTCTCGCACACGCGGGAAAGGGGAATTTGTCTACGAAGATCTCTCCCGGGATATGCTGAAAAGATGTCCGCTTGTCGTGAACACCACTCCTCTGGGTATGTCGCCCGATATTCATTCCGCGCCACCTCTGCCCTATCATCTGCTCAACAAGCATAACTTCTGCTACGACCTTGTCTACAATCCGGAATTGACCGAATTCCTCCGGCGAGCCAAGAGTCATGACGCAGAAATAAAGAACGGTCTTGAAATGCTTCATCTCCAAGCCGATATATCATGGAAGATCTGGAACGCGCCATAAGCGGCAATCCAATGGCGATTCCGCTCGTAGCCGTTATAATCGGCATACTTGCGGGATTGGGCACGGAGATTCACCCCGCCGTCGGATTATTCGTGTGCGCCGCCGGTGGAGCGTTATATTGCTACCTTCTTTTCAAATCGCGCAATCCTCTTGCAAGCTATAGGCTGCGCAATTTGCATTATGTCTGGCTTGCGGTCTGCTTTCTCGGGGCCGGTATTTTCACCGGCGCTCTCAACCGCCCCGAGAAAATCGATAATGCGAACAATTTCAAATGCTTTGCTCAAGGCCGCATTGAATCCATTACGGCAACAACCGCCGGCGACAGATTGATTATCGATCTTTTCCGTACTACAGATGAAAAGGGAACCACGCGCGATCACGACAATCTAAAAATATCGGCAACAACGCCATATTGTCCCGCAAATGTAGATGATGTGATTGCTTTCCCTGCTGTTTTTAATCGAATCGCAGATTCTCCCAACTCCTTTTCCGAAGGCTATAAAAACTACATGGCAAAGAAGGGAATTTTCTATCGCTGCGAAATCAATAGCGGGGATATAAGGATAATAGGCCATAATCATACCCTTTCGGGATATTCACAGGCATTACGTAAAAAATTAGAGACACTTATAGAGCAGACATCTCTCGGAAAAGAGACGCAGAACTTCCTCATTACGGTATTGCTCGGCGACCGCGATTTCATGGCGCCTGAGTTCAGGGAACTTTTTGCCGATGCCGGAGTGGCCCATCTCCTTGCATTGAGCGGAATGCACATCGGCATAATCGGAGGGATATTGCTGATGCTTCTTTTTCCGCTGAATTTCTTCGGGAAGTTTAAAACGCGACTGATGCTCACCGCTTTGCTCCTCTGGGGTTATGCCTTCATATCGGGTATGGCGGCTTCGACTGTGAGGGCCTGCGTGATGTGCTCGTTTGCCGCTATCGGTATCTCGCTCGAAAGAAAAGGCGGCTCACTTAATTCCCTGTTCACGGCAGCCTTCATCATTCTTATATTCTCACCTCTGGCTCTGTTTGACATAGGATTCAACCTCAGCTTTATATGTGTGGCCTCGATAATAATCTTCGCAACACCCCTCAACCCCATAAACCATCATACCGACCCGCGCATGTATAGGCTGTTCGGGCTGATAATAACCACCGTTGCCGCCACATTCGGCTCCTGGATTATATCGGCATATTATTTCAACAGTTTTCCAACCGCATTCCTGCCGGCCAATCTGATTGCCGTTCCCCTATTCCCTATTTATATATCCATCGCTCTTCTGCATATCATTCTCCATGCCGCAGGCATAGATTTCGGCATAACGGCCTGCATTCTCGACAACGGTCTTGACTTATTCAGGCAACTTCTTTCGGCATTCTCTTCCGAATCCTCCTCTTTGCATGTTGCCGTGCCCGGAGAATCGGTGGTAATGTGGCTCAGCGGGATGGCTCTTATCGGCCTGTTTATAAGGGTGAAAAGAGAAAAAGGTCTGCTTTATGGCGGAATCCTCTCTTTTATGATTTCCCTGATATTTATTCCTCTTTTGGGAAAGAGCGTGCCCGACGGAAGTTTCATTATCCGCAATGACTACCGCGACATCTGCATAGCCGGCATGATTTCCAGGGAAGAGCGCATAATAAAATTCCCTACCGGGAAAACATCTACATTGCAGATCGGCGGCAAGCACATCATAGCCATCGACAATGAACTTCCACGGCAAAAAAATACCCTCCCATGCGATTATCTGATCGTGGGAGGGGGATTCAAAGGCAATCTTGAGGATATCACCCGCATATATGGAAGGCCGATGCTGGTGATCCACCCGTCAGTGCGCCGCAAACGTGAAGCGGTCTATCTTGCCGAGGCATCCCGTTTAGGCTTCGCCGTTCATTCCATCAGGCGGGCGAAGCCGTTGAAGATTCTTGCCTCAGACCAATAGCTTTGGCTTCAGCGGATTCTGTCGGCAGCGCGAAGAAGCTTCTGATCCGATGAGATACGGTAATAAGCCGCCACAACGGAAATAAAAGCCAGCAACGGAGCGATGATGAGCGACGACCAGCCGATCTCGCCGCCTGGAATCGTGTTATAGCCATAGGCGCACCCTACAGCCGCAACAGCAAGAAGGAACAGAATCTCCATCAGACAGAGATTCTTCTGCAGGCGAAGGTTGCGGTAAAGGAATATATCCACCAAAGGAATAATCGCACTTAGAAGTGAAATTATGAAGAAAATCCATGTGCGGGCCACAAACCCTGTAGCCGCGCCTTCGGCCGCCTCTCCCTCAATGTAGAAGCCCAGAGTGGTGAAGTTTAGTGTGTATTCGGGCAATTGGATCTGACCGAGAGAAAGGAATGTGAAAGCTCCCATTAACAGCCCTGCTATCAGAAGCAGCACTGACTGCCATCTTTGTATTACCATAATATCAGAATATATATTTGTTTATATTATCGCTCAGTGTCATGCAGTTTCCTTGAAGAGAACGGCGGATACAAATTTAACACATTTTCGCTTAATAAAGGCAAACTTCGTCCCAAAGATTTTTTGGCGTGAGATTTGTTGTTATAGCAGATACAATCACGAAGTCCCGGCGACTTCATTTGATTATTAGCTTATGACTTTAGACCAATTAAAGGAACGTATTTCTGAAGCTGAGAGAAAACTCGATTCCAAAATGGTGGCCGATGCCGCATCGATTCTGCTTGATGTTTCTTCGGGCGAAGGTTTTTTCGACCTGCATGCAAATATTGAAAACATTCGGGACAATTATGGCTATATGCTTCATTATCTCATTGAAGGTGCGGAAGATCCATCGCGTGAGACCGTTCGCGACAAAACAGTCTCCACACTTCGGGATATCGCCGACGACATACTGATCCGGAAGCAGACAAAGGATAGCCCTGAGATTTTGTTTTCAACCGTCAGGATATGCGACCACCGCAATCTTGATTTCAGCCGACTGTACTCAGAACTAAAGGAGGTGGAAAGCAAAGCGGATCTTGCGGAATCGGCCGGAAGCGTTGATACTTCTCTATCTTCTGAGAAAGACAGGATTCTACAGGATATTTTCAACCTGCTGTGGTCATGCAATCGCCGCAAAGCCGATGTCAAATCGGCTGCCGAAGCTGCAGTTAACGATGATTCATCCGAGGCGTTGAAAAAAATGGTGATCTCTGCTTTCACACTTTCTCTTCTACGATATTACGACAAGGATAAATTTCTCGCTCTGATTGATATCTATGAAAAATCGTCTGAAGCCATGGCGGCAAGGGCTCTTGTGGGCATACTTCTCGCAATGAGACGTCATGCCGACCGCATTGCGGCCGACAAGGAAATCACCGGGCGCCTTTCCCTCTGGCAGGATTCTCTGGTGACCTACAGCCGCCTGAGGGATGTGGCCCGCGAACTTATCCGCACACGCGACACCGATCGTGTAACTTCCAAGATGAAAGAGGAGGTGATTCCGGAATTGATGAAACTCCGGCCCGATATTCTGAAAAAGATGAGAGAGCAGTCGATGGAGAGTGACACTCCTGCATTCGACAACAATCCGGAATGGGAAGAGATGCTCGAGAAAAACGGTATCGCCGACAAGATCCGCGAACTTTCGGAGATGCAGACTGAAGGCGCCGACCTCATGATGGTCACGTTTTCCAATCTGAAAGGATTCCCGTTTTTCAACAACGTTTTATCCTGGTTCATACCTTTCGATGCCTCTCACCCATCGCTCGGCCTCCCCGACAAGATGCGCGACTCTTTGCTCACACTTTTCGGCATGGGTGAGAATATGTGCGAAAGCGATAAGTATTCTCTCGCTCTCGCCCTACGGGCGATGCCTGAACAGCAGAAAGATATGGTGCTCGGGCAGTTCGAAGCCCAGATGACTCAGTTTATTGAAGAGAACCGCGAGCGACTCCTCAAGACAGCCCGTCCGGAATTCAACTCCGCCGCAACGTCATTCATCCGGGAGCTATACCGCTTCTTTAAACTATTCCGCAAAAAGGATGAATTCGATGATCCATTCATCTATACATTCGATCTGCAGGCATTACCCGTTGTCGGAAATATGCTTGCTGATGAAGAAATAGTGCGGGTTACGAGCGAATTCTATTTCAAACGCGGTTATTTTGCCGAAGCCCTTTCTCTATTCAGGAAACTGGAAAAATCGGATGGCGGTGAAAGCGCATATTGGGAGAAAACCGGTTTCTGTCTGCAGAATCTCAAGATGTATAAAGATGCGGCAGAGGCATATTCAAGAGCGGAACTTCTTAAGGAGCCGGGACAATGGCTCATAAAGAAACTCGCATATATCAACCGAAAGATAGGCAACTACGGACTTGCCGCCCGCTATTATGGCAAGGCTATCGAAAATGATCCAGACAATGTGACGTTGCTGCTCCATCATGCCTCGGCTCTTTTTGAGTCGGGCGATTACAAGGGTTCTCTCGCATCTTTCTATCATGCGCTCTATCTCGATCCGGCAGACATGGGCATAAACAGATCTTTGGCATGGGTGGAGCTCATGGCCGGGAATACCGACAAGAGCACGCAGCTTTATGAGCGTATTCTTGAAGATTCGCCTTCTGCAGAAGACTTTCTGAATGCGGGACACGCTTACTTGGTGACCGGCAATATCAAGCGGGCCATCGAATTATACCGACAGTCCGCCGATAATTACATATCCCGTTTCGAATCTCTTTTCAAAAGAGATAGCGATACGCTTCTTTCGCTCGGAGTGAATAGGCTGACGCTGGAGCTACTGCTCGACAGTCTGAAAATGAAATAATCTCTATTTTGTGAGGTCGTTCTCGATTGCGGATACGGCTTCCGAGAGTTCTTTGCAAATCGGCAGACGGTCTTTAACGGAGGCGATGCCGTGAAGCACGGTGGCATGTTTGCGGTTGAGCTTGCTTCCGATTGCCGGAGAGGAAAGCTGAGTGTATTTATGCGATAGATACATTATGACCTGACGCGCATCGGCGATGTCGCGTTGACGGCTTTTCGAGAATATCGCATCGGCGTTGAGGTTGAAATACTCGGCTGTCGATTCTACTATCATCTCGAAATTCACCGGACGCTTTTCAGGCGATTTAACCACATGGCTCATCACCTCTTTGGCAAGTTCGACGGAAAGCGGCTCGTTTTTCACAATCGAGCGGGTAAGCAATCCGTTCACTATATTCTCGAGTTCCCTTACGGAACCTGTGACTTGTGTTGCAATCAGATCAATCACGTCCTCTCCAAGTCCAAGTCCGTTCTTCTTCGACTTGAATTCAAGTATCTTTCTGCGAAGCGAATAATCGGGATCGGGAAGCGGCTCTGTGATACCCCACTTGAAACGGTCGATAAGCCTGTCGGCTATGCCGTCGAGCTCCATGGGCGGACGGTCGCAGGTGAATATGATATTCTTCTTGTTCTGCTGCAGATGATTGAAAATAGGGAAAAGAGCCTCGGCTGTTCCGGATTTGTTGGAGAGTTCCTGAAGATCATCGAACAATATGGCGTCCATCTGCTGAAACCAGTTGATGAATGCAGGGATCGATTTCTTCAGATATGCGTTGGCATAGAGATTCTGAAACTGCTTGATGGGGATGAAAAGCACCTTCGCCTTCGGGTTCTTCTCCTTGATTCGGATTCCTACTGCCTGCATCAGGTGTGTTTTGCCCACTCCGACATTGCCGTAAAGAAAAAACGGGTTGAATTCCTGCTTTCCGGGATTGTTGGCTATGAATTCGGCTATGGTGAATGGCAGACGATTGCTCTCCCCTATGCAATAGTTCTCGAAATTCAGAGAATAATTGAGCTGAGGGTCGAAATCCGGCTCACGCTTCTCAACCGGCGAACGATGGATCGAAGCCGACAATTTCCCTTTAATGACGTGCGATTTCTCAGGGCTCTCGATCTTCACCTGAGAACTGTTGTCATCGGAGACAATAGCCACATCGTAGTCCAGCTGCACCTTGTGTCCGAAGACTTTCTTCAGCGCAAGGGATAGTATCTCGTAGAAGTCGTCTTCATATTTCTCATAATAGAACATCGAGGGAAGACGTAAGGTGAGACGGTTGTCGGAATAAGACACCGGCTCGGCACATGCGAACCATGTGTCGAAACGCTCGGGGCCGATATTGTCTTTTATCAAGCCGAGGCATTGTGTCCACTTGTTTATGTAATCCGGCAACATATTCCTATGATATCTTTACGCGAAACGCTTACAAAATAAGGACAAAAAAACCACAAAAAAAAATGAGCTGAAATTTGGAAAATTTCAGTAATTTATACTGTTCTGAAAATCAAACGTTTGTAGCGGCCTCAAAATACTACATATTTTCTTTGATCCGGCTACGCGCTAAAACGTTGTTTTAAAGAATATTGGCCCGATTCAGATGAACCGGGCCAATTTAACATCTCTGTTCAAAAAGCTATAAAATCCGCATTAAGATGATTTGCCAAAATTTTTTCTTATTTGGAATCAATTCAAATAAGAGCGTCTTCGGTTTCCGAAGACGAAACGGATACTTAAAGCAGTTTTATGCTGATATAGCGTTTGGGATTCTTCTTGATATCCACAATCAGCGAATCGACATCGGCTGCCACTCTACCAAGACGGTTATAAAGCTCGGGATCGTTCATGAGTTTGCCGAGTGTTGAATTCGGATCGTTGAGCTGTTTTGAGAAGGCGCTGAGATTGGCTGTTAGCTCGTTGACATTGTCGACCGTGGCATTGAGCGGCAATGTCTTGAGCTGCCACGACAGAGCGCCGAGGTTTGCCTGTACCGTGTCGAGACCCCGGGATATCGATTTTACATCGCGCATCACGAGAGGCACATCTTTTCCAAGGACACCGCGGAGGCTACCGGTAGCTGCGAGAACATCGCCCGTGATGCCGTCAAGACGCTGGATTGAGGCCATAAGTGCCGGATCCCCTGCAAGCCGGTTGAGATTATAAAGGAGGGAATCGACCCGCGGCAATATCGAGTTGACGGCTGGCATGATGTCGTTGGATAAGGATGACATCAGATCCGACGATTCTACCGCTTCTATATCGCCACCGACGGGTATGAAGTTCTTGCTCGATCCTAAAGTAATATTTATAAAAGCGCCGCTCATGAGGGTCGACTCCATCTTAACCTTTGAATCAACCGGAATTTTCAGGTCCTTATTGAGGGCCATCAGCACTTTGATCTTTCCGGGTTTCTGATAATCGAACTGAATCTCCCTGACCTGACCCACTTTATAACCGTTGATGGTGATCGGAGCCGAGACTTCCAGACCCGCCACATTATCATAGGATGCATAATAGAAATTGGCCGGGCTGAAAAGATTGATTCCCTTAAGATAGTCGATGCCGAAAAAGAGCACGACAATCGCGGCTATCACTGAGATTCCGATTATAAACTCTTTCGAAACGATTTTTTTCATAACCTTTATTTGAATATTGGGGAAACATCCGGATACACGAATATTTCACTTATTTACGATTTGAGATAATAAAAGCATCGGGGATTTTCTCTTTTACAGATTTAAGCAATGCTTCGATCTCTTTGAGATTCTCGCTTTCCCCATAGGTATACTTATATAGATTGTTCTCTTTAAACGATTTTATCGGCGTCAACCCGCAGAATCTCGGATTATTCTGCTTCAGAAGGTCGGCACTTGCCAGTATCTGGATCTTATAGACCGTGGTGATCTTGCCGACTTTCGAATGATACGACGATGCGGCCTGATGCCTCTTCGGTTCCACTTTTCTTCTCTCCTCCCCGTTCATGGGCGACAGAGAACCGTCGGGGTTCACCACGACCTGTTTGTTCTTATACGTCCTGACGTTACCCGACTTTGATTTTTCGGATTTTTTGGAATCCCTCTTTTTCTTCTTTTTCGATTTTTTAGTTTCATCGCTCTTCTCCGTGGCATTTGCGGAGGCTACATACTGCTCGCTTTTTTTCTCTACGATAGCCACGCGCTCATTCTCGCGATGCAGAGGGATAGCGGCAGTCTCGACATTTCTCAGCGCTGAAGCTTTTCTGGCGGCGTCGGAGCGGCGTCGGCGTTTGTAAACGGCGCCGCGTGCGGGTGCGGCCGGAGCTTCCACGGTCTTGCGGACTTCCGGAGCCGATGCGATCAGCGGCGTGCCTTCGCTCTCGGTCACTGTGGATTCTTCCGCGGCGGAAGCTGTGTTATCCTTGTCGCGTTGCAAATCCACGTACTTCTCTACAGCCTTGAAGAGGGCTCCCGAAAGTTTATCCTGACCCTTTTCAGAACCCATGAACACTGCCGAATTCGGATTGCAGATAAAATCGAGCTCAACGAGCACAGCCGGCATTGAAGTAGCCCAAAGCACCCAGAAACCGGCCTGTTTAACCCCCCTGTCGGCGCGCGAGGCATCTTTCACGAGATGCTTCTGCGCCAAAGAGGCGAATTTGAGACTCTGACCCAGATTCTTCTTCTGGGCCATCTCGAAAATTATATATGATTCATCTTTCGACGGATCAAATCCGCTGTATTTCTGCTCGTAATCCTTCTCAAGCTCTATCACCGAATTCTCGCGGCGTGCCACCTGAAGATTGTTTTGATCTTTATGAAGCCCGAGGGCATATACGGAAGAGCCTGATACTTTCTTTCTGTTGGGATTGGATTTATCTACCGAATTGGTATGAATCGAAATAAAAAGATTTCCTTTGTTGCGGTTGGCGATATCGGCGCGTTCCTGCAGGGTGATAAAAGTATCGTTGTCGCGGGTCATTACAACCTTCACCCCCTTCAACTCTTTGCGGATGCGCGCGGCCAGTTTCTTTGCGACACCGAGGTTGATATCCTTCTCCTTCACATTGTTATCGGTGGCGCCTATGTCTTTTCCGCCGTGACCGGCATCGATCACGACTACAAAATCATGTTTTGCAGCCACTTTGGATTCCGCCTCCGAACCGGCGAAAGCAACCGCCAATAATATTATCGAGAGTATTTTTGTTATCTTCATCATATCCGTTGACAATGCAGGTGCGCACCGCTATGCGCCGCAAACCTCATGCAAATATACTAATAATCGCTGAGATTTGAAAAAGCTTCTTTACGACACCGCCCTTAAAAGCCCATTTGTGGACTTCATCTCGCGCCCATAGGGATGGTCATGGCGATCACGGCGCATGCCTCGGCATCGGCCAAGGCGTGATGATGATTGGTCAAATCATATCCGCAGGCAGCCGCTACCGTGTCGAGCTTATGATTCGGCAGGCGTCGCCCGAAATAGCTGCGCGAAGCCTCGCAGGTGCAGTAGAAACGATAGTCGGGATAAGTCATCTCGTAGCGTGCGAAAGCCGCACGCAGACACCTCTCGTCGAATCGGCTGAAATGGGCCACTAACGGAAGCCCCTCGATTCTTTGAACGACATCGGCCCACACCTCAGGAAAATAGTCGGCATTATCCGTATCGGAGCGCGTCAGCCCGTGCACGGCCACATTGCCCGGCGAATAATAATTAGGCGCGGGATGGATAAGGCTGTAATACTTATCGGTTATTTCTCCGTCCCTGACCACCACTATACCAACGCTGCATACGCTCGACGGATTTCCGTTGGCCGTCTCGAAATCTATAGCTGCAAAATTTTTCACTCTTCTTTGGCTTAAGCCACAAATTTAGTAATTTCGCCTCTCATAATGAAATATCCGATTTTAAATAATCTTAAAGAGAGCTTTTTCGATTTCATCGAAGGCCATGCCGGTGAGGATGCTTCGGACCTTGCCCTGAAATATGCGGGGCATGATCTCGGGTTCCCTTTGGATTTCGCAATTTTGCAGATATCTCTTCGCAAGAAATGCTCGCGAAAGCTTGCCGGATTCATAAGCCGACGGCATTTTCTCTTTCCCGATGGCATCTCCTCCGAGCAGGCGTCGGATGAACGCGTGGCCGCTTATCACGCATCGCTTTGCGGTTCCGACAAACGGGTGCTCGACATGACGGCAGGGCTCGGCATCGATGCCATGTCGATTGCAATGCACGGGAATAGAGTTACATCTTGTGAGCTCGACCCTTTGAAGTGCGAATGCCTGCGCCATAACGCCGATCTGTTGGAATCGGCTCGGTTGGAGGTCATAAACGCCGACTGCCGCATTATACTTAAGGATATATCTGATACCGATATCATATTCATTGACCCGGCAAGACGAAATATCGACAAGAGCCGCGCATATTCATTCCGGGACTGCACACCGGATGTTTTGGATATGATGGATGAAATGAGGAATGTTGCACGGCATATATTCATCAAAGCCTCTCCCCTGCTCGACATTTCGGCGGTTCTCACCGAGTTGCCGGATACTTCGAGGATTCACCTCGTTTGCGCACGCGGAGAATGCAAGGAGCTTTTGGTAGAGATCGATGGCAGTGAATTCAAGGGAGTGAAGATTGTGGATCTTCTCGACAACGGAGAGCCGAAAAGCAAGATACTCTTTTCTCAAAGCGAGTTGAACGATTTTTGCCCACCGATTGCCTCTGTCGATGAGATTGAGAACGGCTCCTATCTTTATGAGCCCAACCCCGGCATGATGAAACTCTCCTGTTATGGAGCGATCTGCAGGAAATTCGAGGGACTCAAGAGAATCTCCTCCAATACATCCCTATATCTGTCGCGTAATTCCCACCCTGATTTTCCGGGGCGCATGCTTCGGATCGACAGCATTCTCGACAAAAAGGGAAGCAAAGAGCTCAAGGGGGAAAGATACAATGTAGCCGTAAGGAATTATCCCCTGAGTGCTGCCGAGCTTCGAAAAAAGCTGAAAGTGAAAGAGGGACAGGATCGGTTCATTTACGGCTTCCGCGCCGGCGAGCGCGCGGTTCCGATGCTTGTCGCCGCATCGATAGTGGCCGGGCCAAATACTTGACAGAATCTTTTATAAATAATTTAAGTTTCGCGAATAAAGTGATTTCTCGCGGAGGAGAGTCGCGGAGCGACTGCACGGCCTATTAACCGCGTACATCGCAGGGCGTTAGCCCGAGGATGTGCGCGGAAACCCAAACTCTCTTTCTTCACCCTGTCGCGGAGCGACAGCACTTCCCTAAGTGCAGTCGCTACGCGACTCTCCCGAGCAAGAGATGAGATTATTTGCGAAACTAAATAAATGAGAGAAGATGGACAAAATGAACTAAGGCTGTATCGTATATTCTCCTTACATTTGCCGGAGCAGAGGCTCACAAGAAAATGATAATGACGCAATTTTGATTTCGAGAATACAAAAAATCCAGACAAAAATTTTGTCGTCAGAGAATATTTGCATAATTTAGCCGTGCACGGAATAGTCTCAGACGCTTTTCCGGGCGAGACATAATGGAAAGCGTTTACTCGACGCTTGATTCTGACGTTCTGAAACTTCGCAACTACCAAATTATTGGTAAAAGGATATTGATTATCAGGAAGTTATTCTGAAAAGGGTGTACTAATGGTGTACTTTTGAGGAATTTTGGGGAAAGTACAAGAAATTAAATTAAATTAAATTTATTTCGTAGGCATTAAAGATTTTTAACTGCCTTAATTTGCCATCTTTTACCTGTTCTTTAGTTTTTCAGTACACTATCACAACTATTGAAAGACACTCTATCAATCCATACTTTTTTGTTTTCACAGCTATGCCGGACATCGAATAGCCGTGTCGCCGGAAGATGTGCAACCGGGGACGGTTGTCCGCATCTTACGACTTAACACGGTCATTCCATGTCCCGCACAGGTTTTCAATCCACGGGGATAAAGACCGCCATTTGCCCTGTGCCTGCGCTGCTCTCCGGCTTGAACAAATACCGGTCATTATCCTGTTCCGGGATTGCACTCTCCTTTCTTTTCTCTTTCTGCCATTTTCTTGTTTCCCCAGATTTTTCAATATGATGCCGTTCAGTAAAGTCAGGCATTTTTGATTTCAATGTCGTCCTGTGAGAGTATCTGAGGCCGCCTGCGTGAACTGCTGCAAGAGAGCGGTTGCCTTGCTACGCTCGGATGCTCTTGCTACCGCCAGTTCAACATCAATTCCTGACATATCGGGATTCTTAGACTTATAGGCGGCGAGAATAAATTGATATTTCGTGGTATATGATTCCGCCATCTGAAACACCATATCACGAATTTCTTTGTCTGTAGCATTTCCTTTTCGCAAGGTAACCATAGCTGCTGTTGCTTTCTGAATGAATGCTGACATTCGATTGTCGAAATCAGCGACGACCTTGAACTGGGATTTAGATTGAATAGGAGCTTGAATTGCGCTCTGCTCAGACGGGACTCTCTCGATTATCCTGACTGTGTCACTGTTCGATGCAGGAAGTGTCTGTTGAGACGTTTGTTCCAGTTTAGAATCTACTGAAGATTGAATCAGATAAAATGCTGCGCATACTATACAGAGTGCGATGAGACCGATAGCCCATAGATAAGACTTCGAACGGGATTGCAATGTCTGGGATAGGCGCTCATCTGTAGCGTCGTTGCTTCGGCAGACATTGCGGAATCTTCTGAAATGTTTGGCAGGAAACTTCGGCACTCGCTCGGCAATATAGTCTATCAGATTGCCGATCGCGGAGAAATCCTTTGCTACTGTGGGTTTATCGCCATTATCTAATGGATCGCATATGAATGCCGTGCCTCCGTGAGTCCGATCGAGACTGTCAGAATAGCATTTATCCATGTCGAGCAGCATCACTCCCCTATCGCTGTGGCGGAGCATGATATTCGCCGACTTTATATCGCAATGAATCACTCCCGATCGATGCAGGTATGTGACAACATCCAAAAGCTGTGTGAGGAATCTCTTGACATTCTCCGCATTTCTTAAATATTCCTTCCCGGCTTCCGTTTCAAGGAAGTCACTCAAAGAAATACCGTCAACAAAATCCATCACGATATAGACTTCGTTGACATCCTCATGCATATCCCGATAAACCGGAAGCGCGTCATGCTTCAGCTGTTGACCGAGCTGATACTCTTTCCGATAAGAATTCACATGTGTCGGCTCGGTGCAATACTCTGCTTTAAGTCGTTTTACGGCGACTCTCAATCCCTGCCGGCGCATCTGATAGACAATGCATGATGCGCTTTTCCCACAAATATTTTCAGCGGTGAAGCTATTGTGGATTAAATCTTCAGAGAAATTATTCTCTGTCGAATTTCTTTCCACAAAAAAGCCGGATGATGAAGAACGATTCATACGGCAAAGATACAAATTTTAGCAAAACCACTAAAATAGGAAACGTCCCGCAGTCGAGCTACGGGACGTTCATATTTGGATTGTCGAGATTTTTAGAACTTGAAGCCGGCCGATAGGATCAGGCGGGAGTTGTTCAGGCTGAGCTTGGCCTGAGGACTCGGTATCTCGGGAACGGAGGGATCCGGTGTGAAGGCATGATACTCGGAGTTCATATGCTTGTAAACGTAGGCAAGGTCTACATAGAAACCGTTGTGCTTGTAGCCGAGGCCGCAGGTCACGTAGTTCGTGGTGTTGTCGAATCTATAGTCGGGAAGTGTTCCGGCCGTATAGATGGTCTCGCGGTTATTGGCGGCCTCTGCTTTCACTGGTGATGAAACGAAGCAATATCCGGCGCGGACGCTGAACTGCGGAGTGATGCGGTATTCCGCTCCCACACGCAGAGTATTGGTGCTTCTGTAAATATTCTTAACGTCATTGTTTGTGGCGCCGAATGAATCATATCCGCTGCGGGTAGCGGGCGCTCCCGAGAAATCGCCCCAGTCGTCATAGTCATACCAGCCGTCGTAGCCGTAATAACTGTTCGGTTCGGAGAACTTCATATTGTTATAGCCGTTCCATTCATAATCGGCTGAAATGATAAACTTGCTACCTATCACTCCGCCGGCGCTGACAATCAGCTTCCATGGCGAAGTAAAATTCACTTCGTTGGATCCGGCATATCCGTTGTTGGTTTTGGCTCCGACCACGCTGTTGTAGGCATTGAGCTGGGTCGATGCAGAAAAAGTTTCCGTCAGATTATACCATGTCGGAGTGTGGAATGCCAGACCGAGTCGCAACTCCTGGACAGGCTTCACGATCACGCCGAGCTGATAGTTGAATCCCGTGCCGTTTGCGCGATAAAGATTGCGCATACCCCAGTCTGCGTTTGTCACTCCGAGCTGATTATTGTTGTGGTTCACTACATAAGCATTGTCGAGACTTTCACTCCACAAGGCATCAATCTTGTAATCGAAATTGATAATGTCGAAATTCATACCCCAGAACACCACGTTGCTGATGTTTCCACCCAAAGCAATGTTGTATTCATCGACGCTTCCGGATTCAGTGACATCGAAACTTCCTGTGCCGTACGTACCGTTGCCATAGAGACCGTTCCAGTTGGGGTTGTCGGGATTTCCCTCAGGATTGATCAGGAAAGAATCATATCCGAGAATCGTGAGCCATGGCGCAGCGATACCGCCGTCGGTAGGATTATAGGGGTCATAGGTGCCGGTCGAAGAGACATCGGCCACAGTGATCCCCTCATTGTTGGCGATTCCGGCCATATAGTTGGTCATCGACGTGGCTAAACCCATGGCGCCGCGATATCTTCTGTTGAAAGAAACTGCTTTATTATATGTAAAGCCGAAATTGAGATTGGGAACGGTGGAACTCGGAAGACGCAATGTGGCTACGCCGCCTATATTGTCGAGATAGAACTTCGTCTGGTTCTGAGTGGTATTGAAACCGGGCGATGTGGATTTTGCATTCTGGAAATCGAGGTCGAGTGTAAAGCCGATTTCATTGCTTCTGTATACGCCGATACCTGCCGGGTTTTGCGAAAGTGATGACAGATCGCCTCCGAGAGCCCCAAAGGCACCTCCCATTGACATGAACCGTGCCGTTCCTCTGAGGTCCGGCTGCGAGAATCTATACGCGTCTATCGCGCTTTGTGCGAACGCTCCGGCAGATATGCAGCCGAAAGCGGCCAATAAGTATATCTTTTTCATAATATCTGATATCTGGTCGTTAACTCAATAATAATATAGTTGTATAGCTTATAAAGATAGAACAAATCCGAAATTAAAATGATTGCAACCACATCGTTTATTTTGTGGTTGCAATCAATCTGATTTCCCTTGCCGTTATCTGTGGCGTCCGCGGCTGCCGCCACCACCTCCGCGGCTGCCGCCTCCGAAACTTCCGCCTCCGTAACTGCGCCCCGAGTTGTAGGAACGCGAACTGTTATAGCTGTTGGTTGAGCGGTTGTTTTGGTTTGTATTCGAATTATAGGAGCGGTTATTGTTCCGGTTGGTAGTTGTGTTATAGGATCGCCGGTTGTTGTTCGACGAATTGCTGCTCCCGGAATTATAGCTACCGCCATAGGTACGGTGTCCGCTGCTGTTGATCGTATAGCCGCCGCGGTTTCCGGAGGGTCTCGTAGCGCCGTTATAACCGTTGGGATGCGTATAACCGCCGTTCTCGATTGTTCCCTGATAGGTGCGGTGATTGTTTGTGCGACTGTTGTTCACGCCATATGAAGGAACTCTGCCATTCGCAGGTCTGCCCATCGAGCCGGGCCGTCCGGGACGTGTATTCGATGCCCAGTTTGATCCGGGACGGTTGGGATATCTTCCGTTGGGACGATAGTCGGCATAATGAGGATAGCCGCCCCATCCCCACGAAGGTCCCCAACCCCATGAAGGACCCCAGCCCCAGGATGGACCCCATGTCCAGGATGGACCCCAGCCCCAGCTCCAGCTCCACGACGGCCCCCAGGCCCAAGAGGGACGCCAGCCTCCGCCCCAGCCCCAATACCAGAGATCGTTCCAGGCGTAGAAACCTGTATAATAAGGCCAAGAATAAAGAGGAGCGAACGTGGGCAAACCGTTGTCGAAAACGATATCAACATTGCCGTAACTGTTCAGAAGCACATCCTGAAGCACATCTGCATTGTCGACAACTATCGTCGGATTATAGTATTTCTGGATCTGCTGGGTATAGACAAAATCCTCATCGCTCTCCGCCCTTCGTCCTATCGTATCGATGGGCGATGTATAATATTGTCCGCGACGGTTGTATTCGTCAACATCCATGTTGCCGAAATCGCTCACATAATATGACTTCTTCTTTTTCACACTCTGAGTGGCCGACTTATCCTTCTTGGGATTGTAATAGATGTCGTCGAACTCCTGCGCACATACAAAGGGAGCGGCAAGAGCCATGAGTGTCAGGGTATAAAATAACTTTCTCATATCATATACTTTTGTCACTTAGACAAACTTTATTCGAGATTGTTTAAGCGGTTATGGTTAAAAGTGATTAAAATTATAGATTCCGTCCCAATTTTGCAAGAAACATCTCAAAACAAATGTTAAAACTTCAGATAAAAATCAGCGCACAGCCTCCGGTATTCATCCGTGAAGCCTCCGTCGATGGTCTCGACAGTCAGATACATCCGTTCCGGAGTAGGTTTCTCATTCCTCGTATTTGCCTGCTCTGCAAACGCAAGTCCGAATTCCAGATAGCATCTTTTGGCCGCCTTTCCCTCTCGCCCGGCAACATGCATCTCGCGCAGTAATTCCAGACAGCAGTCTTCGGCCTCGGATATGATCTCTTCCTTCATCTCCTCGGGGAGGACTAATCCTATCTTTCCCCCTTCCGCCAGCAATTTGCTCCCTTTCTTCAGCAGGGAGGCGGGGGAGAGTTCCGACTGATGCCGGGCAAGTTCCCGTGAGGTTTCAGGATTGGAAATGCCCGAATCAAAAAAGGGTGGATTGGAAATGATGTAATCGAATTTCGTATCCTCCGGCATGTCGAACAGGCTTAGGCGTTCAGCCCTTATCCTCTCCGGCCAAGGTGAAAGCCGGAAATTTTCGGAGGCCTCCTCTACCGAGGCTTCATCGATATCGATTCCGAGAATGCGGGCGTTGCCGTTGCGCTGGGCAGCCATCAGCGAAAGCACTCCGCAACCGCATCCCACATCAAGAATGGCGGCCGCATCCACAAGCTGTGACCATGCACCGAGAATCACCGCATCCACCCCTATTCTCAGGGCGCTGCGGTGATGGCTGCAGGAAAACTGCTTGAAGCGGAATGGCGCCTTATTGCGGATTCTTGCCATTCTGTCTTGCTCCGGACTGTCTGCCGCGTCTACGTTTATCGCCGAAGCGTCTCCTGCTGTTGCCTCGCGGTCTGCCTTCGCGCCGTCCCGGGCTCTTGGGGTCCGGTGCCTCTCCGAATTCAGCGGGCACCTCCTCTTTGGGCACCTCCTTTTCCAGCAACTTCTCGATACGGCGGAGCTTACCTATCTCTTCGGGAGAAACAAAGGTAACAGCCCTCCCGTCGCGATTCGCTCTTGCCGTTCGCCCTATTCGGTGTACGTAATCTTCAGCTTCGCGGGGAACATCATAATTCACAACCATCTCGATATCATCGATATCGATTCCGCGGGCAAGAATATCCGTGGCGACAATCACCTGCACTTTTCCGGCTTTGAAATCGAGCATCACGTTGTCGCGCTTTGCCTGATCAAGGTCGGAATGCATTTCAGCTATCTTGAAGTTCTTGCTTTTGAGTTCGCGGGCGAGAGTCTTTACTTTCAGCTTCGATGATGAGAAAACGATTACGCGCGTTGGCGCCGATTCTTTGAAAAGATTCTTCAGGATCGGGAGTTTCTGCGTCTCATAACATATATAGGCTGACTGCTTGATTTTCTCCGCCGGTTTCGAAACGGCGAGCTTCACCTCTACCGGATCGCGGAGAATGCTCTTGGCAAGTTGCTGGATCTTAGGCGGCATCGTAGCCGAGAAAAGCAATGTCTGGCGCTCTTTGGGCATACGTGCGACTATCTGCATGATGTCGTCATAGAAACCCATGTCGAGCATTCTGTCGGCCTCGTCGAGAATAAAGAAAGAGACTTTGGAGAGATCCACATATCCCATGCTCAGATGAGCCAGAAGTCTTCCTGGAGTGGCGATCACTACATCGGCGCCCATCTTGAGGCTTTTACGCTGTTGTTCATAAGTGTATCCATCCGTGCCTCCATAAATCGCCATGCCGCTCACCGGCATGAAATAGGCAAATCCCTGAAGCTGACGGTCGATCTGCTGGGCAAGCTCGCGCGTGGGAGCCATCACCACGCAATTCACCGCGTCATCGGGATATCCGCCATCGGCAAGCATATTGATAACAGGAAGGAGATAAGCGGCTGTTTTTCCTGTTCCTGTCTGGGCACATGCCAGCAGGTCCCGGCCCTCCATAATCACCGGAATAGATTGCTCCTGAATCGGAGTGCATTCATCGAAATGCATGTCCCACAGACCGTCGAGCACGTCGTCGTTGGTGAGAATATCTTCAAATTTCATTTTTCTAACTTTCAATCATCCGCAAAATTAACTAAAATCTATAATATTTTAAGAAATTTTTTCATCGCATTCAAAACTATTTGGCATACGCGGATGTTATTTTAGCATAAAAACAACAACGATAAAACACAATAACATGAAATCCCACGATTCCTTTAAAGACAGATTAATCGGACTGCAGAGCAATCTGCTGAGTTTTGCATACCAGCTCACCACCAACCGCGAGCAGGCGCAAGACCTACTACAGGATACCACCCTCAAAGCGCTCGACAATGAAGACAAATATGTCGACAATGTCAATTTCAAGGGATGGATCTTCACCATCATGCGCAATATCTTCATCAACAATTACCGTCAGACCGTACGCAAGGCCACGGTGATCGATCAGACTGAAGATCTTTTCCATCTCAACATTTGTCAGGACTCAGGTCTTGACACCCCCGACGGCTCTTATGCAGTTAAGGAAATATCCAAGGCTTTGAATTCATTCCCCGATGAATACAGGATTCCTTTCAACATGTTCGTGGCCGGTTATAAATACAACGAAATTGCCGAGAAGATGAATCTTCCGCTCGGCACAGTCAAAAGCCGTATATTCTTCGCACGCAAAAATCTCCGCAAGCAACTTAAGGATTACAGCTATTGATCCGGCGGTTTGCCCAAGAGACCTCATATTTTGGATTGTTTGTTTTATCAGTTGTGAGAGGATGTCGCCCAAGGCATCCTTTTTTCATTTTTACCTCTACCACACCTTTACCTTTCCTCTTTGGTTTGGTGTTGACTGATTCTCATATTTTTTATATTTTTGCAGAAGAAATCAGAAACTTAGACAGATTATGGCAAAAATCGGAAGTGTATGCACTCCCAAAGGGAAGAAAGCCATGCTCCTCGGCAGCGGAGAACTTGGTAAAGAAGTGGCCATCGAGCTCCAGCGCCTTGGCGTGGAGGTGATTGCCTGCGACAAATATGCAGGAGCGCCTGCAATGCAGGTGGCCCACCGTTCCTATGTATTCAACATGCTCGACGGCGAAGAACTTAAACGCATCGTCGAACTTGAGAAACCTGATCATATTATTCCCGAAATCGAAGCAATAGCCACCCCGATGCTTCTCGAGCTTGAAAAAGAGGGATATAATGTTACGCCTACGGCCCGCGCAGCATGGCTGACCATGAATCGCGAGGGCATCAGACGCCTTGCCGCCGAAGAACTCGGACTGCCGACATCGCCCTATAGGTTCGCTTCGGATAAGGAGGAGTTTCTCAAAGCTGTAAATGAAATCGGAATACCGTGTGTCGTGAAGCCGGTTATGAGTTCTTCCGGCCACGGACAGAGTCTCGTGAAATCCGAAGAGGATATAGATTCCGCCTGGCGCGAGGCGCAAGAAGGCGGACGCGCCGGAGCCGGAAGGGTGATCGTTGAAGGTTTTGTGGATTTTGATTATGAAATCACTCTGCTCACTGTCAGAAGCGTCTCCGGAACGGTGTTCTGTCAGCCCGTGGGCCATATTCAGGTCAACGGCGACTACCGCTATTCCTGGCAGCCGCAGCCTATGAGCGACATCGCTCTCGAATCGGCTAAGGAAATTGCCGCCAAAATCACGGAGGCTCTCGGCGGTTATGGAATATTCGGCGTAGAACTCTTCATAAAAGGCGACAACGTGATTTTCAGCGAAGTCTCGCCCCGCCCCCACGACACCGGAATGGTGACGATGATTTCGCAGGATATGTCGGAATTCGCACTTCACGCCAGAGCGTTGCTCGGACTGCCCGTGCCCGCAATCGAGTTCTACGGCCCATCGGCCTCTCGCGCCATCGTGGTGGAGGGAGATTCCGACTGCGTGGAATTCGATAATCTGGAGAAAGTGCTTGCAGAGCCATCCACCCAGATTCGCATCTTCGGTAAACCGGAAGTTCACGGACATCGGCGCATGGGCGTCATTCTCGCCAAAGCAGATACTCTCGAGGAGGCAAGAGCGAAAGCTTCAAGAGCATACGAGGCCCTGAAAATCAACGTGCTCTGATACATGCCGAATATTTTCAATCTTCCGGCTCCGGAAGGCTTCGCCGCTTTTGCAACAGGCATTTGCCGCAATCCCGAAGCTTTGTTGAGGGATGCCGGACTTGAAATGCCGGTTTTGCCGGTTCAGACCCATTCAGTAAACGTCTCGATCGCGACACGTCGCGACGAGACGTTTCCTTCTACGGATGCCTTGATCACATTCGAGAAGGGTATGCCTATAGCCGTCAGGACGGCCGATTGCGTGCCGATCCTCCTTTTCGCACCCGATATCCGAGCCATAGCGGCCGTTCATGCCGGCTGGAAAGGCTCATTGGGCGGAATAGTCGATGACACCATCGACCGACTGATCGAATACGGCGCCGATACTTCGCTCATGTCGGCAACTTTCGGCTCATCTGTCTGCGGAGAATGCTATGAAGTGGATGAGGATCTTGCCGAACGTTTTATTATAGCGGGATTCAGGGAATGCGTTACGCGCCCGGGAGGGCTTTGCAAAAAACCACATCTCGACCTGCAGATGGTGAACTGCCGCAGAATGCTCCGCAAAGGCATCCCTGCGGCGAACATACATCTGAATACACTTTGCACCTGGTGCGCCACCGATGCCGGCGGCCACCACCTTTTCAATAGCTGGAGGCGCCTTCAGGGCACACAGGACCGCAACCTCACGATAGCAGTTATCAAATAAGCAGAGGCTGAGTATCGAATGCCGGATTTCTTTGCTGTAAACGTTTTTTTTGCTATTTTTGTAGTATGATTTTCAATAAGCTGTTTTCCAAAAAGAAAAAAGAGACTCTCGACAATGGTTTGCAGAAAACCAAAGAGGGCGTATGGAATAAAATCTCCAAGGCCGTAGCCGGAAAGAGCAAAATCGACGACGATGTGCTCGACAATCTCGAGGAAGCTTTCGTTACGAGCGATGTCGGTGTAGACACGACTCTTAAAATCATCGAAAGAATCGAAAAGCGGGTTGCCCGCGACAAGTATCTGGGAAGCGCCGAACTTCGCGGTCTTCTCTGCGAGGAGATTTCCGATATGCTCGCAAAGCCAGAAAATAGCGAAAACTTGGAAGATTTCCAGATTTCAGCCGAGAAGAAACCCTACGTGATTCTTGTTGTTGGTGTCAATGGCGTGGGTAAGACCACTACCATTGGTAAACTCGCCTACCAATATAAACAGGCCGGCAACAAAGTTATTCTCGGAGCAGCCGATACTTTCCGCGCCGCCGCCATCGAACAGCTTGACATCTGGGGTGAACGAATCGGTGTCCCGGTGATCAAGCAGAAAATGGGAAGCGACCCGGCTGCTGTGGCCTTCGATACTCTTTCATCGGCAAAGGCGCAGGGCGCCGACGTAGTCATTATAGATACGGCCGGCAGGCTCCACAACAAGATCGGCCTGATGCAGGAGCTGACAAAGGTAAAGAATGTTATGAAGCGTGTAGTGCCCGACGCTCCGCAGGAGGTTCTTCTGGTGCTCGACGGTTCCACCGGCCAGAACGCTTTCGAACAGGCCCGCCAGTTTGTGGCCGCCACCGAAGTCAACGCTCTCGCCATAACAAAACTCGACGGCACTTCCAAAGGAGGCGTGGTAATCGGCATCAGCGACCAGTTCCGGATACCCGTGAAATATATCGGTCTTGGTGAAGGTGTGGAGGATCTGCAGATTTTCCATCCCGAAGAGTTCGTCCGTTCTCTCTTCGGAGATGCAGTCTGAATGTATCGTTGCAAGCCCATGATTAAAAACCGTATTGATATAATATCAATGGGATGTTCGAAGAATCTGATAGATTCGGAACGTCTTATCAGGCAACTCTCCTCAAAAGGTTATACTGTCCGCCATAACCCGGAAAATCCCGATGGTGAATACGTGGTTGTGAATACCTGCGGATTCATTCAGGATGCCAAGGAGGAATCGATCGACATGCTTCTCGGCCTCGCGGAGGCTAAAAAAGAGGGAAAGATCGGCTCCATTGTTGCCATGGGATGCCTTAGTCAGAGATATCGCGATGAACTCCCGGGCGAGATACCGGAAGTTGACCGCTGGTACGGCAAATTCGACTGGAAGGATTTCATCTCCGCCCTCCCCGACCGGCTTCGCGGAGATGCTCCGCGTCCGTGGGAACGGACCCTGACAACGCCAAAACATTCAGCTTATCTCAAGATATCCGAAGGGTGCAACCGCTTCTGTGCCTTTTGCGCCATTCCTCTGATCACCGGACGACATAAATCGCGTCCGATCGAGGAGATTCTTGAAGAAACAGAATCGCTTGTGGCCGAGGGGGTCAAAGAGTTTAATGTCATTGCTCAAGATCTTTCCTCCTATGGAACAGACCTCTATGGCGAAAGCAGACTTGCGCAGTTGATCGACCGTATGGCCGACATTTCTGGTGTGGAATGGATCCGCCTCCATTATGCATACCCCGCGGATTTCCCCGACGATATTCTTGACGTGATGGCAAAACGTAATAATGTATGCAAATATCTCGACATAGCACTTCAGCACATCTCAGATAAAGTGCTCGCCAATATGCGCCGCCATATCACGGGCGACGAGACAAGAGCTTTGCTGCGCGAAATTCGCAGGCGAGTTCCGGGAATAAAGATCCGCACCACTCTGATGGTCGGATTTCCCGGCGAGAGCGAAAAGGAATTCGAGGAATTGCTTGAATTCGTGAAGGAGATGAAATTCGACCGCATGGGCGCTTTCGCTTATTCGGAAGAAGATGATACCTGGGCGGCAAAAAATCTCAACGACAACATTCCTGAAGAGGAGAAACAGCGCCGTCTCGACCTGCTCATGCAGACCCAGTCGGAAATCTACGAGGAACTGAACGCCGGTATGATCGGCAAAGAGGTTCGTCTCATAGTTGATGAAACAGAGGGAAACACACGGGTGTGCCGTTCGGAATGGGACAGCCCGGAAGTCGATATGAATTACTACGTTCAGAATAGTGATGCCACTACGGGAGAGTTTGTCACCGCACGCATAACCGAAGCTTATCCATTTGATTTCGAGGCGAAAGCCGTAGAATAGTTATTATTCTAATTATTATTCCCCGAGCGGGGGATACAGGGCCATGAAAACCGACAGTTTCTATATCTACCGCAAACCGCGGGAAAGCCTTACGGTTAGCCGTAAAGGGGTTTGCTCGCATGGTCTGCGTGATGATTCGTTCATAATAGCTCCGTTCTGCAATCCCTCCGCGGGCATTCTCTCCATATCCGATTACGGGATAATCGGTCCTGAAGAGATAGAGGCCCTCACCGTCGCTCACGACAGCGCCGCTCAACTCTATGACCTTCCCGCAAAATCCACCACGCGAGAAGAACATCGGGCCGAGGTTCTGGCAATAATCGAAAGCATCGGCGGCAACCCTCTCAAAAAGACAATAGCTGCCCGCGCCATATGCGGAGAAGGACGTTTCGATCTGCTCCGGTCGTTCGATGCGTTGGCGGCCGCTTTCCCCGATGCCTTCATATTCCTTTTCCACACGCCTCTGAGCGGGACGTGGATTGGAGCTTCTCCCGAATTGTTGCTCATGGCGGATTCCGAGGGAGTCCGGTCTTGCGCTTTGGCCGGCACGAGACCAGTCGGCGAAAAATGTCTCTGGGATGATAAAAATCTTGAGGAACACATCATCGTCAGAAACTTTTTGACATCACTTTTCGTCAAATATGGAATGACACCCCTTTGCGAAGGGCCGATGACGCGAAAAGCAGGAAATGTTGAGCATCTCTTCTCCTCCGTTTTTTCGCCGGAAAAATCCCAAAGATTTCTCTCCGACACTGCCTCGTTTCTCGCCGCTCTCTCCCCCACACCCGCCTTATGCGGCATGCCCCGCGAGGAAAGCCTCGCGCTCATAAGAGAGAATGAACGGTTCGAACGGGGTTGGTACGGAGGTTTCTGCGGACCTTTTCATGATGCCGGAAATTTCTCGCTCTACGTGAATCTGCGTTCCGTATGGCTCACGCCATCAGGCTGGTGCAACTTCGCCGGAGGCGGCATCACCAGATTCTCCGATCCGGATGCAGAATGGGAGGAAACCGAACGCAAATCGTCGGGAATAATCTCCAAACTGATTCCCACTTGAACTTTTAAAACTTTTTTCTGTCACAAAAAACTATAAAAAGAGTCTTAACTAAACAAGAGATAAGTATGAGATTAAAAACAATTCTAACATTTGCTTCGCTGAGCGTCGCTCTTACGGGAGCGATGGCTCAGGAGCATCTGAAAAGTCTGAACGCCTCGGGCATCGACAATTCCATTTCGCCAAAGGCCGATTTCTACAACCATGTGAATAAAAAATGGATGGAATCGCATCCTTTGACGCCGGAGTATTCGCGCTATGGACAGTTCAACATCCTGAACGATTCGAGCAACAACCGCGTGAAACGTATCGTTACCGGCCTTTCGGCAAAGAATCCGGCTCCCGGAACCGATGCTTTCAAAATCGCCACTATCTATGAGCAGGGCATGGATTCCGTAAGACGCAATCAGCTCGGCATCCAGCCTATCAAGGCCGATCTCGCACGCATCGAGAACGCCGCTCCGGCCGAGATGGAAGACCTCTTCCTCTGGATCCACAAGAACTACGGTTCTCCCTTTATGAACGCCGGTCCTCAGGAAGATCTCGCCAACAGCAACGTTTATGCCATGTATGTGGCTGCCCCGGGCCTCGGCCTCGGCGACCGCGACTATTATCTTCTCAACGACAAGCGCAACAAGGATGTCCGCTCCGCTTATGAGAAACTTATCAAAACTCAGATGCAGAATGCCGGCTATTCCAAGAAAGACGCTTCCCGTATAGCTAAGAATGTATTGAAGATAGAAACGCTTATCGCCGACTCCACATGGACACGCGAGCAGAGCCGCAACATTCCGGCCATGTACAATCCCCGTTCCATCAAGCAGCTTAAGGAATTGTATCCGGCATTCCCCTGGGACCGTTTCTTTATCGAGACAATGGGTATCGCCACTCCCGAAAATGTAATTGTGACCGAGCTCAACACCGTGAAGCAGGGCAATGACCTCATGGCCCGGCTTTCCGACCGCGAGAAGAAGGACCTCTATCTCTGGGAATATGTAAGCGCCGCTTCCCCCTATCTGAGCGATGCCTTCGCCGACGCTTCGTTTGAGTTCAACAAGGTATTCAGCGGTGTTCAGCAGCCTCGTCCCCGCTGGAAGAAAGCCCTCGGCACAACCGAAGGAATCATGGGCGAGGGAATCGGAAAGCTCTATGTAGAGCAGTATTTCCCTGAAAGCTCCAAGATATACATGGAAGGTCTTGTGGAGAATCTCCGCAACGCCCTCGGCAAGCACATCATGCATCTTCCCTGGATGTCGGACGACACTAAAGTGCAGGCAATGAAGAAACTCAATGCCATCACAGTGAAAATCGGCTATCCCGACAAATGGAAAGACTATTCCAAACTCAGCATCGATCCGGCCCTCTCCTATTGGGAGAATATCCACAACGCCCAGCTTTGGGCAGCCGAGAGATATTATGAGAAATGGGGCAAGCCAGTAGACCGCACGGAATGGGGAATGACTCCGCAGACCATCAACGCCTACTACAGCCCGATCAACAACGAGATCGTGTTCCCTGCAGGTATTCTTCAGGCTCCTTTCTTCGACGCCAATTCGAGCGATGCCGAGAACTATGGCGGAATCGGAGTCGTGATCGGTCATGAGCTCACCCACGGATTCGACGACCAGGGCTGCAACTTCGATGCAAAAGGGAATATGGTGAACTGGTGGAGTCCCGAGGATGCCGAGGCATTCAGCAAACTCACGCAGGGTCTTGCCGATCAGTTCAGCGCCGTAGAAGTTCTTCCCGGCCTTCACGCCAATGGCCAGTATACCCTTGGCGAGAATATCGCCGATCAGGGAGGTATCAGAATCGCCCGAACGGCCTTCCTCGACTCTCAGAAAAAGAAAGGTGTGGATGTGAACGCCGAGAGCGCTAAAATCGACGGCATCGAACCCATGAAAGTGTTCTACCTCAATTTTGCAAATCTCTGGGCCAACAACATCCGTCCCGAAGAAATCCGTTCCCTCACAGCAGGCGACCCCCACTCGCTCGGTATCAACCGTGTGAACGTGACTCTGAAAAATATCCAGCCCTTCTTCGAGGCATTCGGCATCGTTGAAGGCGACCCGATGTTCCGTCCCGAATCCGAGAGGGTGATCATCTGGTAATTAATCTGTAATCCAAAACCGTCCGGAATCTTATATCATTAATTCCGGACGGTTAATAACTAAATAAGTGATGAAACTTACTCGAAACCTTTCAATTGCAACTATTTTGCTCAGCGCCCTGACTCTTTCGGGTTGTATCTCCTCTACTCTGAATGGCAAAAACATCCGTATCTCGAAAAACAGAATCGTCTCCTCCGGGAATGTCGTATCAAAAACTCTGAATTTCGGAGAAGTCACCAGAATCAAACTGGATGGCCTGCAGGATGTATTTGTGACTCAGGGTAACCGACAGAAGATAGAAGTAAAGGCTTCCGACAACGTCATGAAATACGGCGATTTCAGATACGACAACGGAGAGCTCACAATATCCGTATTAAACGGAAAGGACAATTTGCAGGATTTCGATATGGAAGTGTACATCACCGTCCGGACACTCGATAATATTGTATCTTCAGGTACGGGCGACATTGAGTTCAGAGGCACTTTCCGCACGCCGACGCTCTCCATGAAGCTTAACGGTACAGGTGATATAGATATTCCGGCTCTGGAATGCGACTTTCTCACATCCATCCTCAATGGGACCGGCGATATCTCGCTTTATGGAACCTGTGAGACGGCAAAACTCCAGCTAAACGGCACAGGCGACATCAAAGCCCAGCTCTCCTGCCGTTCCGATGTGAATGCCTCGCTCACCGGCACCGGCGATATCCGTCTTTCCGGCACAACCCATTCGGCAAGATATTCCGATTCCGGAACCGGCGACATCTATGCCCGCAACATGCGGGCGGAAGATGTCCGCGCTTCCGCCACCGGCACAGGCGACATAACCTGTCACGCCTCTCAATCCTTCACCGGCAAGACCACCAGCATCACCCACATCACCTGCTACGGCAAGCCTAAGAACAAAGACCTAAGCACTACTCCTTCCCTGATTGAATGAGTGTCGCACGGGGGCAGAATGCAACTGATAGTCGCGGAGCGACCGCATAGTTTCTTCTCGGTCAGACATTCCACGAGGCATCAAAAAAATCGGCGTGATTTGCTTCACGCCGATTTTTTATGTTTATGTCTGGAGTTCCCTTATTTGAAAAGATACTGCGAGGAGATCGACTGGTTGTTGTGGATTCTGCGGATGGTGTCGGCAAAGAGTTTTGCCACGGGCAACACTATCGCTTTCGGATTCTCTTTCACATAAGGGATGGAATCGGTGAAGATAATCTCCGAGAGTCCGCAATTCAGAACGTTTGTAGTAGCCGGATCGCTCATGACGGGATGGCTGCAAAGTGCACGTACGGATTTGGCTCCGTAGGAAAGCAGAAGGTCGCTGGCCTTGGTGATGGTGCCTGCGGTGTCTACAATGTCGTCGATCAGAATCACATTCTTGTCTTTAACGTCACCTATCACTGTCATCTTCTCCACTACGTTTGCTTTGGCACGCTGTTTATGGCAAAGCACCAGAGGAACATCGAAATATTTCGCATAGGAATTAGCCCTCTTAGCACCGCCAACATCGGGGGAGGCTATCACGATATCCTCGAGATGAATCGACTCGAGATAGGGAATGAAGATAGAGGAGGCATAGAGATGGTCGACCGGCACATCGAAGAATCCCTGAATCTGGTCGGCATGGAGGTCCATGGTTATCAGACGGTCGATACCGGCAACGCTGAGAAGATCGGCCACAAGCTTGGCGGCAATCGAAACCCTCGGCTTATCCTTGCGGTCCTGACGCGCCCATCCGAAATAAGGAACAACTGCAACTATAGAAGCCGCCGATGCTCTTTTCGCAGCGTCTATCATCAGGAGAAGCTCCATCAGATTGTCGCTGTTGGGAAATGTTGACTGCACTAAATAAACTTGGCTTCCACGGATCGACTCCTCAAAAGAAACCTCAAACTCTCCGTCGGCAAAACGCTCGCGGTTCATTTTGCCTAATTCAATGCCGAGCTCTTTGCAGATCTCCTCTCCTAAATAACGGGAAGAAGTGCCTGCGAAAACCTTAATCGGCGGAAGGTTATTGTTCATTATCAGGAATGGTTAGTTTTGTTCCACAAAATTAAAACATATTTTTGAAAAAATTAAAATTTATTTAATTAAAGTTTCGCAAATAACCTCATCTCTTGTAAAGGCGAGTCGCGGAGCGACTGCACGGCCTCTTAACCGCGTACTGCTGAGGACGATAGGACGAAACTGTGCGCGGATAGATGATCCTACAACCCTCCTTTCAGTCGCGGAGCGACTGCACTTCCTGAGATATTTTTCTTTTTTTGAGCGGAAGAACCAGGGCGCTGTGGGCGCCTACCCTGACCTGTGTCATGCCGTCTGCCTCAACCGAGAAAGTGTGTTTGTCGCCCCAAAGAAGGTCTTTGACTGTCTGAGAGCATTCTTCGAGCCCTGCCATGCCTATGGCAAGTTCCGGAATCCGGATCTGAAGCGCAACCTCCTTGTCATCGAAATTAGCCACTATGAGCAGCGCCCGGCTGTCGCAATATCTCATGAACGCATATTGCCTGTGGGGATTGAAACCGGGATTGCGCAGGTTGACATACATAAGGTCGAAGAAATCCCCCTCCCTTATCGATTTCTCTGAATTGCAGAGACCCAGCACATTCCTGTAGAGTCCGCGGAGCCACCGTTCGTGTGTTGTCAGCTTGCGCACGGAGCATTTCCCTCCGTCGTACCATCTTCTCAACGTCGAATAGCTCCAATAGTCGAAGATGGTAGTTCTGTTGTTGTCGCCGGCGAAGCCCTCATTGTCGTGTGCCATCTCGCCGAGCTCCTGGCCGTAATAAATCATAAACGGTCCGCGGCCCATCATCGAGCTGACCACAAGCGACGGCACCACCTTGGCCGGATTCCCGGCGTATTCCCTCGAAGCGAACCTCACTTCATCATGGTTTTCGAGGAAGTTTAGCATCGAACCTCCGATGCCGTCTACCCTCTGCCAGCAAGAAGTAAGTTGCGCTGCCGAGACATTATGACATTCGATACCCACAAGTGTGTCGTAAAGATTCACCTTATCATAGAGATAATCGAAATGGCAATAATCGATAAAGGTTCTATAAAGATTCACGTCGTAGATCTCCCCTATGAAGATTATCTCCGGGTAATCTTTCTTTACCTGCGGCAACGCCCAGTGCCAGAACTCCTGCGGTACCATGAACACCATGTCGCAACGGAAACCGTCGACACCCTTCGAGGCCCAGAAGCGAAGTATATGGAGCATCTTGAACCATGTGTCGGGCACGGGATCGTAATGCCGGCTATGGTCGCCCGGATCGTAGCCATAGTTGAGTTTAACGGTCTCATACCAGTCGTTGCGGTGGCAGAATGCCGTGAAGCAGTCATTGCCTGTGGCTTTCGCAGGGAACTCTACATAAGGCACATTTCCCTCGGCCGACAAACTGAAATCCGGTGAGAACTGCTGGTTTACGATATAGTAATAATTATTGGAGGCAGAGAAAAATTTGCTTATGTCATCGTCTGCTCCGAAATCCTTTATTCCGTTTGGAGCCGCATCGGAAAGATACGACCTTGCAGTATGGTTGGGCACAAAATCGATGATCACTTTAAGACCGCAGGCGTGTATGCGGTCCACAAGCGCCTTGAATTCCTCCATTCGTCTGTCGAGATCTTCCGCCAAAGAAGGAGCTATATCGTAATAATCCTTTATGGCATAAGGGGAGCCGGCCTCCCCTTTCACCACATTGGGGTTATCTGCGGGTATACCCGGAAATGCCGTTTTAGTAGCCATCTCAATCACGCCAGTGAGCCAGATGCAATTGCATCCCAGCTCTCCTATGGATTTAATCACTTTATCGGTGATCTGATTCAGTTTGCCGCTCCCGTTCTGTTCGTAGGTGCCCCCGGGCACGCAATCGGGATTCATATTCGTAAAAATGCGCGGAAAGGTCTGATAGATTATAAGTTTTTCCTTCATAAGTATTTATCGTATTTGCATTGTTTCGAGAACACGACATGCCGCGTCGTATCCTATTTCCACATTCTTTTTAAGGCTTGTAAGATCGAAGGTCTTGCTTTGGGAAATAGTCTCCGGCGATATGACATAATCGCAGAGATTTATATCCTGAAGCGCATTGGACTTCGACATGAGCTGAAACGTCCGTTCAGCGATACCAAGCAGCGTGGGCTTATGTTTGTATTCACGGTTCAGCGGGCTGCAATTGCTGCCTATCAGCACTTTGCAATAATCCCTTATCGCCCAGGCCGGCAGATTGCGGAGCACTCCTCCGTCGACGAAATAGGATCCGTTGATTCTTACCGGATTGAAAAGGATAGGAATGCTGCATGATGCGAGCACACGCGGGATGATCTCACCTTTGCACCAGCCGACCGATGTGCCTTTTTCGATGTTAGTGGCGCATACGATGGTGGGTATCTTCATATCCTCCAGATTCTTCACCGGCAGCCAGCTTTCGAGCATCTTGCCGAATTTCCGGATACTGAAGAAACCCGTCTTAGGAAGCGACCATTCCGTGAAATCTCCAAATTTCTGAAACTCCGCAAAACAATCGATCATATCGTGCGGTGTCAATCCGGCGCCGTAAAGCACGGCAGCGATGGAACCCGCCGATACTCCCGACATTATCTGAGGCCGGATGCCGAACTGCTCCAAGGCCGTCAGCACCCCGATATGGGCGAATCCTTTGGCTCCCCCTCCCCCTAACGCCAGACCATATTTAGGGACTTTCCATAATCCGGCCCTTTCAAGCAGACCCTCGACTATCTGCACGTTACTGAAGAGTGACATCGTCTTTTTCTTCATCTTCCTCTTTCTCCTTCCTTTTTTCTTTTGTCTTCTTGTCTACCCGCTTTTTGCGCTTCAGAAATGTAAACGGATTGTCGAAATCACGTCGGTAAACTATTCCTATTCCCTGTGTTGTCAGCGCCGATTTCAAATAATAATACTGATCGTTGAAATGGTTGTATGCCTTCAGACGCAGGTTCCCGTTCTTATTTAACAAATATTCTATGTCAAAATCCCCTACAAAAGTTGTCTGCGAGGTTGATCGGTCGCGATAACCGAAATTACCGTTTATCAGCAGACGGTTATCAAGGAGTCGCGACGACAGGGCCACATCCACCTCCATATCTGAAAAATCGCCCTTATCGCTTCGGAACGACGGCGCGAACGTCACCTTATCCGTGAGCTGACCCATCATATTCGAAAGCTGAGAGGACAATGTGGACGATGCCACAGAGGCAAATTCTCCTCCATTGCTTGTCGACCCCATATATTCAGGGGTATAAAAGCGGTTGAGGGCAAGCAGATAGATGATCTGGCGGTTCATCATGTCGTCGGTGGAGATGATGCTCTTCACTTTCCTCTCCACATCCTGCTTGAGTGTGGGCAGAGATATGTCGAATGAAATTTCCGGACTCCGCATGTCTCCGTCAACTTTCAGCACAGCGTCTACAGGCACGTTCGTGCGGTTCAGATCGCGATCGGTCGAGAAACTCTTGTCGAGGTCCGAAAGATTCGTATTCACTCTATATGTCGCGTCAATGTCGAGCACTCCCTGCATCGGATCGCCGTTGAAGGAGATACTGCTCCCTGGGCTGATCTTGAAATCGCGCAGTATCAGATCCTGCAGACTGAAATTATAATTTCCTTCGGCGAGAGTATATTTTCCATACATTTTCATCTCGTCCGTATCTGTGTCGTAGGAGATCTGCAGCGGACCGGCGCCACGCGCCTGGATCTTGTCGCCTGCTACCGGATCCATCACCAGATTCAACTTGGCTGCCGGAGTAACCGTGCAGCGTATGTCCATAGAGAAGAGCGACGGCTTGGATTGTTCATCTTTCTTCAGCCCGCTGTTAAACTTCTCCATCACATCTATGGTGCCTGTCTCCTCCTCTGTCAGTTCTTTCTTCTTGTCGGAAAATGTGAGGAAGGTATAATCTGCGGCGGTCTGCGTCTCGCTCAACACGAACGTGAAATCGGAATTCGGAGATGTAGTCATGTCCATCATGATGCTCACGATTCCGGGGCGCCCCTGCAGAGTTCCGGATCCTGAGGCGAAGATTGTGCCATACCAGTCGGGATTTATGCGCCGGTTGGTATCGTAACAGAGAAGATTGCGGGCGTTGTTGAGCCGGAATCCAAATTCCGGATTGTGGAAATAGTGATGTTTCACATATCCGCTGAGACGCGCCGTATTCCCATATTTGTCGTAAAGAGTGAAATCGGGAATCTCGATGTGACCGGGCATGATATTCACCGAATCGCTCCCATGATAATAAACATTTGTATAGTCCACCTTCATGCTTATGGAATCGGCAAAGACTTTTCCGGCGAGATCTATATCCTTGAAGGTTCCGTAAAGTTTCACTTTGCCCGAAGCCCGTCCGCCTACATCGGACGTGAACGCCGACATGAACGGTTTGAGGAAGGCGATGTTCACCTTATCGGCATTCATATCAAACGAAAGGGAATCGCGAGTTAAGAAAATGCCGCCATTGATCTTTGCGCCATGATTGGAGCTGTCGCGAATGTCGGCGTTTATCGCCACCATCTTGCGGCCGTTGTCCCAGTGGCTTTCCAGATCGCCGTTGCCAAGGACTGCCCCGTTATAACTCAGATCTTTCACCTCGAGACGCTTCGTGCGCATCACGGGGAGGCCGGAAAGGAGTCCGGAAGCAGCTATCTCGCCTGTGGCGATTCCCCCGAACGTGACATAATTTATATTCAGAGCTTCGAATATATAGCTAAGGTCGATATCAGCGAGCGCCACACGGATTTCATCATCTTCGGAAGCCGATGCAATGCCATTGATATCCACAAACTGGTCGTCGTGCCAGATTCTCAGATTATCTACAGATACAGTTTTCGAAGAATATGACAATCTTGATTTGCCGATATTCCAGTCGGCGCCGTTGAGACTGAAGGAGGAGGGTTTCACGTTCACGGTCACATCAGGACCGCCCGTAGCCGGGTTCTTCGAAAAGAAGGCCTCGAGCAGGGCCTTGCCTACTGCGGTCTTGTTTCTCTCAAAACTCCATGATATATCGGTATTGACCACATCCTCATCAGCCCCAATGCTGATATCGAGCACAGCATTGTCGTTTTTGGCAGGAAAGACCGTATGGACATCGGCCTTGATTCCCTGATTGAAATCTCCCGCAAGCAATAGATCCGTATTCCGTATCATTTTAGATGTTCCCTGCAGAATATATGGTGCCGATATATGGAAGATAAGATCCTGCGCCTCACCGCCGACATGACCGTCGATCTTTATGTCGGCATAAGGCCTTACGGGAAGGCGGAAGAAATCGGCAATTGCATCGTCCGGTCTTATTGTCAGATCGAAAACGGCGTCGACATCTGAATATTCACTACTGCCATTTTTTACAAAGCCCGGAAACGCTTTGACCGCTATATCTCTCGCAAAGCCCGACAGATCGCGGAATGAGAAGAGACCGCTCAGATTTCCGTTCATGAAATCGCTATTAAGCGTATAATTCTTATGATTCCCTTCCGTTTCCGACACAAGGATCAGCGAGTTTATCTCAAGTTCTTTTTCCTTGCCGTCGGCCGCCAATAGATTCTCAAGAGCAACTTTTCCGATGAGGTTATCGGCGTTGTTTCCCGCAAGATCAGCAATTACCTTTCCGCTTACAGCCATATCCGACAACCTTCCTCCACTGATTCCGAACAGCGAAGGACGGAAATTACGTATGTCGGCATTGAGATTCCAGCGGGAATCGGCAGCTGCCAGGAATGCCTCGGCTTCGGCATCAATCCGGAGATTCGGGTCGTCCGATACTATAGAACCGGAAACATCCGCTCCGTTCTTTAAGACATTGACGGAAATGCCGGCAAAAGAAGCGCCGTTATATTCAATCGAGTTTATCACGGCCGACACATCGCCGTCGATGTTGCCTCCGGCAAATGAAATGTTCCCTTCGGCATGAAGTGAAACATCTCCCAATTCAGGGCGGTTGAGAATCTCTCCCAGAGCCATATTCTCAATCTCGACAATAGCCGAACCTCCGAAAGTGCGTCGGTCGCGCCATTCCATATCGGCTTTGACATCGGCCGAAGCCGCTCCGGCGCTTACCATAGCTCCTATAGAAGCAGTTCTGCCTGCTATTGAGAAATCGCCGGCTGCCTCGACCTCAATTCCGGAAGATAAAGCCGCAGACGAGACTAACTTCTGATTCATTCCGGGGATTAGCTCGGGAAGCATCCGGATAAACTTTCCGGAGCATTCAAGATTCAGACGGTCGAGCGAAACGGCAAGACGCTTCTTGTCATCCGCATTGTTTACAGAAGCCGAGAGAAAAAGCGTCATTTCATCGGCCTTATCTCTGACCGACAGATGCTCTATATTAAAATCTGAGATATTGCCGGAAAAACCTGCATCAAGTCTAAATTCAGAATTTATTTTCGACAGTTCGGGAACAAAACAACTTAAGTCGGACGGAGTTAGCTTCGATGCCTTAACCTCTACATAATGATTGCCCTGCAGCAACGATTCCTTGAGATGCGCAAAGTCAGGAAACTCTATTTTAGTATCGCTTATTGTAAGATCCGAACCGGGAAGGCGGAGCGAGAATCCGGATATGCCGATAGATCGAGCGGTTATAGCTGTTTTCAATCCAAGACGCTCTATCACCAGACCACTCTTCTCCTTGAACGAGAGTCGACGCAGATCTATAAGAAAATCATCGTTCTTTATCCGTGGAAGTGTCACATCGGCCCTGAGATCGGAAAGGTAAACATGCGCGGGATTAAAACGCCTTTCATCATCGGGCACGGGTATCCAGCGGAGATCGTAGCTGAGACTCGACTTGCGTATCAGCACATTATGGATTGTGAGATCGAATTTCTTCGGCGGTTTGTTTTTCTCTTTCGGAGCGAAAGCTCTGATCAGAAAATCGATATTTATCGGGGAATCGGGATTCTTTTTCCAGAGACTCACTTTCATGCCGATAACCTCGGCATACGTAATCTCTATCTTTTGTGACATTATCAGGCGCCAGAGATGTATTCCGGCTCCGAGTCTGTCGATTTCCAGACACGTTTCCCCCTCGGGCGTGAGGAGCGATACATCCGAGAGAATCACCTCGTTGAAGGGATGTATTTCGAGAGACCCTGCTTTCACTTTGCCACCTAAGAATGAAGTAGCTTCCGACTCGAGTTTCTCTTTTATCGAATTCTGAACGGAGGGAATAGAAAGAACTACATATAGGCCAATATAGAATGCCACCACCAGCAATATGGCAGTGAACAGAATGCTTCGGAGAACCCTGTAGATTTTTCTGAAAGTCCTCAAATTATATATCTAATTTTACAAACTGCAAATATACAATTTGGCAGGCACATAAGCAAATTTGCAGCACGCCTCCCCTTTTACAACGAAATTTGTTGATATTCATTTTGAAAATTTAAAATGCGTTGCTAAATTTGTAGTCAGAACATGGCGCGATCGTCAAGATTCCCCGCTCATGATCTCATATCTGTTTGATCCGCAGAACCGTTTAATCAGTAAACCTATTTGATGCGCACAGCTATTCTTGGCATAGAATCATCTTGCGACGACACCTCCGCTGCCGTTATAATCGACGGCATCCTAAAAAGCAATGTCATTGCCAGTCAGAAAGTACATGAAGCATATGGCGGCGTTGTGCCGGAACTCGCCTCGAGAGCCCACCAGCAGAATATAGTGCCTGTCGTTTCGGAAGCCCTGAATCAGGCCGGCATCAATGCCTCCGATCTCTCGGCCATCGCTTATACCCGCGGCCCGGGACTGCTCGGATCGTTGCTTGTGGGCACATCCTTCGCCAAAGGATTGGCGATAGGACTCGATATTCCGCTAATCGACGTGAACCATCTGCATGCCCATGTGCTATCTCATTTCATCAAGACGGATGCCGACGATGAGACTCCGGAATTCCCTTTCCTCTGCCTCCTGATTTCGGGGGGCAATTCCCAGATAATTCTCGTCAGAGGCATCGATGACATGGAGATTATGGGCAAAACCATCGATGACGCCGCCGGCGAAGCTTTCGACAAATGCGCAAAAGTGATGGGACTCCCCTATCCGGGCGGTCCGCATATCGACCGGCATGCATCGGCCGGCAATCCGAAAGCGTTCAGATTCAGCAAGCCCCATATACCTGAATTCGACTATTCGTTCAGCGGACTCAAAACTTCTTTCCTCTATACCGTCCGCGACAACATCCATCAGAATCCTAAATTTATCGAGGAGAATATCAATGACCTCTGCGCGTCGCTGCAACAGACAATCATCGACATTTTGCTTGACAAACTCGAGAAGGCAATCCGCAAAACCGGCGTGAAGCATGTAGCGATCGGTGGAGGCGTATCGGCCAATTCGGGGGTGCGCGATGCTGTAGACGCACTGTGCCGCCGCCTCGGTTGCAGGGCGTGGATACCACCCAGAGCTTTCACCACCGACAATGCAGCCATGGTGGCTATTGTCGGTTACCTAAAATATCTCAGAAAAGAATTCAGCAGTCTTTCGCTCCCCCCTTATGCGAGAGTGACTGTGTAGGCCCTACTTCCCAATGATATGAAACAGCAGAACCCATCCGGATACAAGGAAACAAGACATGTGGTAATATACGGATACACCCGTCAGGAGCTGAACAGCATAATACAGCATTTCGAGGCTCAGTTGCCCGATTTCGTAAAAATCACTGTCGATTCGACCAACCTCGTGACCCGCATCACGCTAACCGGCGTCAATTCGGGTCTGGAGCTATTGCGCTTCCAGATGAACCGTTTCCATCAGAACCTTCAGGATCTCTTTTCCGAAGAAGTAGTAGCCACGGAGGATAAAACCCTCTCGCAGGTGCTCGGCGACCTTCTGCTCGAAAATGAACTGACGGTATCAAGCGCCGAGAGCTGCACGGGCGGCAACATAGCCCACAAGATCGTGCAGGTTCCCGGATCATCGGCTTATTTTCTCGGAAGCGTGGTGAGCTACAGCAATGATGTGAAAGCCGATGTGCTCGGAGTGTCGCGCAGCGACATAGCGCGCCATGGAGCCGTTTCGAAAGAAGTGGCAGAGCAGATGGCACTTGGAGCCGCACGGCTGATGCGCACGGACTGCGCCATAGCCACAACCGGCATCGCCGGCCCGGAAGGAGGCACCCGCTTCAAACCGGTGGGTACTGTCTGGTTCGCCGTTAAATATAATGACCGCGTGGTGAGTGAATGCATGCACTTCGAAGGCGGCCGAGACTCGGTAATCGAGCAGGCCACAAACCATGGCATCGTTATGCTAATCAATCTGCTGAGGAACAATTATACCATTCAGGAAGAAATTAACGACGAATAAAAAACTCTTGGGATTTTAATATTCATTTGCAGATTTTGAATTCTTTTTATATTTTTGCACCGCAAAATAGTCGAAAGACTAATCGAGAGGATTACATTACCTCGGCAATTCATGCTGTCGGAACAGTTTGAAAGTAATGGGACGGCTCTTCCTCTCTTCCGCAGGATCGCGTTCAGTTCGCCTGCAACAACATGAACTACAATAATCTGTATCCCGTCTGTCAGAAATATTGATCGCATTCGGCTTAACTGCCGTCGGTCAAAATTTGCTGCACGTGGATACAATTAAAAGAACATATAAGTCGCACAATGGCTCTTTTCTTCTGAAAGAAGCCATTGTGCGATTTCTTTATGTTAAAATTAACATACTCTAATCCAACCAATAATTTTAAACCTAAACAAAATGCTTAGACAATCATTCATCACTCTTTTGATGGGTGCGACCGGAACACTTACAGGATTGGCCGCCCCCATTACCGGCACCGGAAAGGTGTTTGAGACTGCCGACATGCGTTATGAGATCGTCGACTTCGAGAAGCATACCCTCTCATTGATCAATCCTAAGAAAAACGTCGACTTTGTGACAATTCCGGGTAAAATCAACGTATCCGGAACGTTTAACGTTAATGGCAGTGACGTGACCTTCACCGACACACCCTTCACAGTTGTCCAAATAGGCGACAATGCCTTTAACGGCCAGACCGACCTGTATCATGTGGATTATCCCGTCTCCGTTATTTCCATAGGTGACAATGCTTTCAAGAACTGCCCCGTTCTGGGTGAAGTTGATTTTCCGTCTAATCTGGAATATATCGGCAAAGAGGCATTCAAGGGGTGCAACAGCATTGTCAAAATCAAACTGCCGGAGACTGTCAGTTCAATCGGAGAAGGAGCGTTCGAGGAGATGACGGCTCTCGAAAAAGCGGTATTGCTATGCAATGCCACCGAAATCAAAAGCAATACCTTCCGCAATTGCAAGAGGCTTGAGCAGGTCTACCTCCCTTCGAAACTCGAAACCATCGGCGACCGTGCATTCTCCCGCACAGACGCTCTTGATGAGATTGTATTTCCGACTACGCTCGAAACAATCGGCATGTATGCATTCGAAGGCGAGGCTGGCAGTAAATTCGGCCTTCGCCATCTGAAACTTCCGGCAGGATTCAAACATCTTGGTGAAGGCGCATTCCACAATGCTTCGATCATTACAGCCGATCTTGGAGAAAGTATGGTGGAAATACCGGAGAAAGCCTTTGAACTTTGCTATGATTTGAAGGAAGTGAAGTTTCCGGCTACCCTCAAACGTATCGGTGAATCGGCGTTCCATTACTGCGCGCGTAATGCAAGCCGGAGCATGGGAGTACTCAAACTTCCCGACAGTGTCGAAGAAATCGGGAAGAACGCTTTCTTCGAATCTTTCATAATTTCATTCGAAACCGGGAGTGGAATGACCTCATTGCCGGCAGGCTCCTGCGGCACTCCGAGACTTATGCATATCGGAAGCTCAGTAACATCTATAGATGTCGATGCGTTCAGTCTCGAACATCTCAAACTTATTATCTGCGACGCGACAACACCTCCTTCTATCAGCGCCTCATTCAATCTTTCCACACTGCAGGCCGAACAAATCACTGTGATTGTTCCCGACGGTTGCGCGGAATTATATTCATACCATCCGCGCTGGCGCGAACTCAATATTATCGAGTCTTCCAAATCTATAGTATCTGTGAATCTCGACGGGAAAACTCCTTTGGCAGAAGCAATCTATAGAGAAAGCGGCGTCATGCCGTCCAGAGTCACTTATCTGACCGTCACGGGACATCTGTCGGACACTGACTTTCGGATAATCCGCGAAAACATGTCAAGTCTTTGCGGCCTTGACATAAGAGATACGGATCTCAAGGAAATCTCCGAGAATGCCCTTTCAGGCATGAGTTCGCTCGAGCGCGTGGTGCTCCCCGCAGGACTAAAAGCCATCGGCAAAAACGCATTCCTGAATTGTTCTCTGATGGCCTTGGAAGAACTTCCGGACGGAATCACCTCCATTGGCGACTATGCGTTTTCAAACTGCTCGAGAATCACGATTTCCAATCTTCCGTCCGCACTTGCCACTACCGGATACATGGCTTTCGGCGATTGTGCGTCGATCCGGAGCATCACTGCCGGCCCCAACCTTATCGATATGGGACAGAGCACGTTCTCAAGCTGCGATATGCTCGAATACGCCGATCTGAGCAAAACCCGGATTAAAACCCTTCGCGCCAACAGTTTTTATATTGACGAAAACCTCCAGACCATTATTCTTCCCTCCACTTTGGAAAAAATCGATTATAGGGCACTCGCCAATACAGGTCTGAAAACAATAGAACTTCCGGGAAATATAAGCAGTTACGGAGAGGGCGCATTCTATGGATCCAATCTTAGGACCGTCACGATCGGAGAGGGTCTTACGGGCTTCGACAAGGAACTTTTTGCCGAATGCCGCAAGCTTGTATCTGTTAACCTTCCCTCTTCTCTGACAAAGGTTGGCACGCGTGTATTCGCATCTGCCTCTCGTCTGTCGGCTATCAGTTGTCGTGCCATCGAAGCGCCGGAAGCCATGACAGGCGCCTTCGACGGTGTTTCCACTCAGAAATGCGTGCTTACAGTTCCCACCGTTTCCTTCTTCAACTATCTGAACGCCCCGGCCTGGGGAAGATTCGCCAACATCGACAACAGCATCGAAGTGGCAATGCCCGACAACATCGACGCCACAATTCTCGATGAAGAGCAATATCAGGAAATCATGGAAGAAGAGGAACTCGAAAAACAAGCGGAGGAGAATGCAGAGGAATCGGGACGGAATAACTCTCCGGCTAAAGCCACAATACGCCGTGCCCGCGAGAATACGCGTACATCTCTGGCTGACGGTTCACAATATTGTCAGCTCTTCGGCGGCGCAACAATCGGAGCACCCGGTAACGGTAAGGGACAGCGCCTGTTCATTCATCCCCATAATCCCGATGATGACTACCGCGTTCTTGTCAACGGCATTGACATGACCAACAGCATGGAGGGCAACTCACTGGTCGTTTCGGCCGGAACTGTTGGAAAAATCGAAATTGTATCATCAATGTCGGACGTTGAGGGCATCATAGCCGACGATGACAATTCAGGACTTTGCACGATCTTTTCCTTAAACGGCACTCAAGTGTTCAGCGGCTCTGCAGATATTGCCAAATCCTCACTCGTACCCGGAATATACATAATGAAATATACATCCGGACACACAGAAAAAATCATAATCAGATAAAACACAGAATCAGACAGAACACTGAATCAAACAAAACATTGATTTAGACTCGGTTCCTTAATACTTCGGAGCCGTAATCATGACTGATTCAGTCCAATCAAGAAACCCGAGTAAGCAGATATATCCGGCTTCCTCGGGTTTCCTGTTTTTGAACACCGACATACCCGGTCAGCGGCATTTGTGAATACTTGAATAAGTAATTAAGAAAATTGCCAAAATACTTGCGAGTTACACAAAAAATTGCTAATTTTGCATTCGTTTTGTGGCCCATCCATAAAAATCGCTGAATATGATGCACTTAGCGATGATATGAGAAATGTGATGACCGCCGCGGCATATAGTAAAGTTTTATAATAAAGAATTATAGCAACAGCCATGTCTAAAGTTTGTCAAATCACAGGCAGAAAGGCGCAGGTAGGCAACAACGTTTCCCACTCAAAGCGTCGCACCAAACGCAAGTTCGAGGTAAACTTGCACACTAAGAAGTTTTATTGGGTAGAGCAGGACATGTGGATTTTATTGCGAGTTTCGGCTCACGCTCTCCGCACTATCAATAAGATCGGTCTTAACGCAGCGCTCAAGAAAGCCGAGGCTGAAGGTATTCTCGATTTCAAAGACATAAAAATCCTTTCCCTCTAAAATATTCCAATTATGGCAAAGAAAGCTAAAGGCAACAGAGTTCAGGTAATACTCGAATGCACCGAACATAAAGCAAGCGGCATGCCCGGTATGTCTCGCTATATCACAACCAAGAACCGCAAGAATACCACAGGCCGTCTCGAGTTGAAGAAATACAACCCGATTCTTAAAAAAGTCACCATTCACAAAGAAATTAAATAAGCACTCTGAATTATGGCAAAAAAAACCGTCGCGTCTCTTCAGAAAGGTGAAGGACGTACATACAGCAAAGTCATCGTCATGGAGAAATCTCCCAAAACAGGCGCTTATATCTTCAGAGAGGAAATGGTGCCCAACGATGCAGTTAAAGACGCTCTGAAATAATCAGAACAATACTTCATAAATCATTGTACCAAAAGAGGAAACCATCCGGTTTCCTCTTTCCTGTTTTGCCATGACATAATATAATATTCTGATGCCGACGCAGTTCAACTCATATATCGATAACATCGACACCGACTTTTGGCAGGATCTCTGCAAAAATCGAGGTCATCTTCGGCATTATGATAAAGGCGAAGCATTTATTACGGCTGGGGAAGTCGGCCGATATATCGGCTATGTTGAATCCGGCGCGTTGAAATATGTATGCTATTCGTCAGATGGAACTCACCATGTCGTCGGTCTTGAATTTGCAGGCCATTTCGTATGCGATTTTCCCGGCTCGCTCTATCGGCTGAAGTCGCGTTGCTCAATCATAGCAACCGTGCCTTGCGAAATTTATTGCCTTCAGTCGAGCGAGGTTGCGGAATTGATGCACGCAGACGAAAAAGTGCGACAAGTTGTCGAAGACACCACACGTGAAGTATTCTATACGCTATACGACCGCCACGTAGACCTCTATTCCAAATCTCCGCAACAACGCTATGACGAGTTGCTTAGTCGTGACCCCAACTTGTTCCAACTCTTTTCACTCAGGGACATCGCTTCGCTACTGAACATAACCCCCACCCACCTTAGCCGGCTCCGCAAAAAAATAAATGCAAATCCATCAGTTCTCAACATTTGTTGAGAGTAAAGTCATTTATTATGCCTAACTTCAATGGCAAAAATGAAGATATATAGTTTTATCGCTTTAGTTTTTCCGGCAATATTGTCTGTTATGCCTTTATCTGCCCAGAAAGCTCATATAAAGGTTAGTTATGACTATGAAGTAAGAACCGGAGGACAAGTACGGAAGAATGACTACATATTATTGAGCGGAAAGGAAGGCTCGATTTTCTACAATCCAACCGCCTTATGGATGGACATCAATTCAAAGGATGATGCCGCATGTCAGGCTTACGGCGCTATGGCATCAGCATTACAGGAGGCCGGTCGATGGGACGAGGTGCCAAATCGTACAGCAAGTATATATGTATTCAAAGATTTTGAAAAGCAGTTGCAAACTGTTTATGATGATTACAGCGACCAGTTCGCCAAATACAATGAACCGTTTCAGGAAATGCGATGGGAGGTGGTAGCCGATTCCACGAAAACTATCCTTGGATATGAGTGCTTGATGGCGAGGACAGCATATCATGGCCGCGATTGGACGGCATGGTTTGCCCCTGAAATACCAATACATGACGGGCCGTGGAAATTCGCAGGCCTGCCGGGCTTGATCCTTAAAGCCACAGAGGCTCAGGGAATGCATTCCTTCACAGCTAATGGTATAGAGGCAACCGAACAGGAAATACCCGGAATGCCACGCGATGACTGGTACCATAAGGAAGACCGCATAAAGTATCTTCAGGGGAAATATCGCCATCTACAGGATCCGTTTGCCGACCTTGCCGGAGGCAATCTGCCGGCCAATGCCAAAGTGTTTGTAAACGGAAGAGAAACAACCGTTGAAGAAGTGCGCAATCAATCCCGCAAAGAACTGGACAGCGGCTTCGATTTCCTTGAAACCGATTACCGTAAATGACCCGATTTGTCACATACCTGATACTTCTTACTGCATTTATTGATGCCGTCGCCCAGATCAATGTGACCGGCAAAGTCATTGACAAGGAGAGTAATGGACCTCTTGTCGGGGCATCGGTTATTATCAAGGGAGCTGACGGCAAGATAAAGAAATTCGCCTCGTCAAAGTCTGAAGGAGAGTTCTCTATAACTATGCCGTCGGTAAATGGATGCCGTCTGGAGGTTGCCATGATGAGCTTCGCCAAACAATCCATTCCACTCGACAGCGTGAGTTTCCCATTGACCGTCTATCTGGAGAAGGGCGCGACAATACTCAAGGAGGTAACGGTCAAAGCCGACCGCATAAGGGAACAGGGCGACACCATCACTTACAATGTCGGTAGCTTTGCCCAGCAGCAGGACCGTTCGATCGGCGATGTGCTGAAACGTATGCCCGGTATTGATGTTGCCAACAATGGCAAGATCCAGTATCAGGGCGAAGACATCAACAAATTCTATATTGAAGGCTCCGACCTTCTCGGAGGTAAATACGGCATAGCCACAAATGGCATAAGCCATGAAGATGTCGGAGCGGTTGAGGTCATGGAGAACCATCAGCCCATGCAGGTACTGTCAGGCATATCATTTTCCGACAAGGCCGCTATCAACCTCAAACTTAAAAACAAGGCGAAAGCGACATGGACTTTCCACGGCGATGCCGGAGGTGGCTGGTCGTGGCAGCCCGAAGGTGCGATATGGGACGGCGAGCTGTTCGCCATGGCCGCAATGCCCGGATTCCAGAACATAACCACCCTGCGCACCAATAATACCGGCGAGAACCTTTCATCGTCAAGTACCGACTTCTTTGCTGACCGTCGGCAGACAGCACTTAGCCGATATGTAGGCGTGGGTCTGCCCGGAGTACCGTCACTAAGCGACAAAAGGACATTGATCAACCGCTCTTTCCTGGTATCGACCAACAGCCTGTGGAAATTCGGCCGAGGAGAGTTTAAGGCTAACATCGACTATTCATTCAACCGTGTTACTGCCGATGCCTCTAACATCACCACTTATTTCCTTGACGAGGGCAACCGCGTAATCACCGAAAAACGGAGCGGCACGGAACACAGCCACTCGCTTAGCGGCAAGTTCATCTATGAGTTGAATCAGAAAACGGCGTTCATCAACAACACGCTTCAGACAAATATAGACTGGGATGACGTAAGCCTCGCCACAACCGGGTCTCTACCCAACGGCCAGTCTGCAAAGCTGCCGGATTACTATGTCAGCAACAAGTTCAAGATGATACAGCGCTTCAAGGGTAAACATCTGGTGACATTCCAGAGCGTGAACGAATGGGAATCCCTGCCACAGACGCTAAATCTCGGCATGAACAGTCAGCAGTTCCGTCAGCATATCTCCGACCATGCTTTCTTTACCCATGAGAGCGCAGCTTACGCCTTCAACATAAAGGGGGTGACGCTGAGCCTCGAAGGTGGCATAAAGGGTTATCTCCGCTCTATGGACTCGCAACTGCCCGAATTGCCGGAGGAACTTCCCGGTCTGACTGAAAACGTGGTCAATACCAACTATCTCACCGTATATGCGACACCAAAGTTTGAATACTGGGTGCGACGGGTAAACCTCTCGCTCAACCTCCCCGTCAGTTACGCCCATTACTCTTTTGACAAAGCGATTGCCAGCCGCGACGAAGTTTATTTCTCTCCCTCGTTAAGTTTCAACTGGAAGCCGAACAACCGCTTTTCGGGCACCCTGCGCGGCGGTATCGGTCGCTCGCCAATGAATCTCAACCTTATTCATCCCGGACTCATAATGACGAACTACCGCACGCTTAAATCAGGCGTGGATGATTTCTACAACTCGTCATCGCAGAACGTGTCAGCAAGCGTCAGCTACAAGCACACCCGCCGCGGGCTGTTTGCCAACGGCATGGTGATGCACTCATGGAGTCACGTTCCATATACGATGGCACAGCAGCTTTATGGCGATTATGTGGTTTACAGTTATGCCGACGCCAAGAACGACGGCAAAACGCTTATGGCGATGGGAAACGTCGGCAAGACCCTCGACTTCATGCGTGGAAGCTGCAATGTCAACGGTTCGTTCAGCCGCAACGAGTCGCATCTGCTCTCGCAACGGCAATCAGTCAATTCAGTCAGCACCGGCTGGAGTGTGGGCGGCAAAATCAACGGAAATCCTTGCCGCTGGTTCAGCTTCGACTACCGTATAGACTATTCCGACAGCCGTCTGTCGATGAACGGACCTAGTGAATCCTGGCTTTCGACTTTAGAAAACGAACTGAGCCTGACCTTCATTCCTCTCCGTAAGTGGCAGTGGACCGTCAGCGGCGAACATTACCGCAATGAGCTGACGGAACATAATTATAAAGACATAGTTATGCTTGACACCAAACTGACCTTTCAGCTAAACAAGAAGATAGAGTTTGCCGCGTCACTCACCAATATACTCAACAAACGGAGCTACAACTACACCGCCTACTCGCAACTCTCGTCATTCGAGTCGCAGCGTCAGCTCCGTGGCCGACAGCTTCTATTCTCGATAACCCTCAGAAAATAAACGATATGAGACAAACAATCACAATCATCTTCATGTGTCTTGTGGCGATAGGCGCAATAGCACAGAACAAGGCCGACATCATTGTCAGCTACGACTGTACCAATCCCAACAAAAGGAATAAACCAGTTACGTCTAAAATGACGTTGCTTGCTTCACCAACAGAGGCAAAGTATTTCAATGACCTCAGCCTCTGGGTAGATTCACTGAAATCAACACCCGAGGGCAAGGCTCAATACATTGAGATTCTCAAAAAAACATGTATGACTGTTGAACCAGATGGCTCAACATCATGGGATCTTACAAAAGGACCAGTAAAAAACTCATACTCTTACGTGTTCACAAACCTTGCTAATGAATCACTCACTCATTATAGCAAATATGGTGAAGATCTTGGATATTATACCGAGCCTCTCTCTGAGTTGAAATGGACGATTATAGAAGATTCCACCGCAACTGTTCTCGGCTATGAGTGTATCATGACTGAAAGCGATTATCATGGACGCCATTGGAAAGCATGGTTTACACCCGAGATACCGATGCCATTCGGTCCATGGAAACTTCACGGACTACCCGGCCTCATACTTAAAGCCGAAGCCAACGGAGGATTCTCATTCGTGGCCACCGGACTTGAACATACCGGCCGCATAATGTCGCCAATGTATATGAAAGATGACTACTCTAAGGTTGACCGCAAAGAAGCTTTGCGAAATGCCGAATACTTTATCAACAACGAAGAAAGCATTAGGAATGCTCAGGGACAGAATGTGAAGATATACACCACCGACGACGAAGGTAACAGAATAGAAACCCCAAAATACGACGGCCTGAAACACAGCATCGAACCTGACTATAAAATGAAATGAAATGAAAAAAACACTATTATTTACATTGTTATGCTTTGTAGCAGTGGCGGCAACAGCGCAGAAGGAAGCTGACATCGAAGTCAGCTACACTGCGATCTCGCCAAACATGAGAACCGGCAAATTAGGAGATTCCGCTCACCGTTATATTCTCTTGGTCAATTCCTCGGAGTCAAAATTCTACTCGCCACGGACAGAACAGATTGACTCCCTCAACTCGACACCGGACGGCGAAGCCAAATTCAAAGAGATGCAACGTGCGGCCGTTCTTGGTGGAAATTATGATGATATCCCTCGCAGAGATGGCTCGATGTATGTTATCAGGTCTACGGAATCCAACATCATGAAGGTGTATGATAGCGCCGGAACCGAGCAATATGTCGTGGAGGAACCTCTTGAAAACATAGAATGGACTCTCGTTGAAGATTCCACGAAAAATGTTATCGGCTACGACTGCACAATGGCGATGGCCGATTATCATGGACGCAAATGGACTGCATGGTTCACTCCTGAAATACCAGTGCAAGCAGGGCCGTGGAAACTCGCGGGACTGCCCGGACTTATCTTGGAAGCCGACGCCGACAATGGCGTATATTCATTTGTAGCAACCGGCATTCAAAATACCCGTCGTCCCATTGTGCCTGTATATTTGGCTGAGCGCTATGAGAAAATCACCCGCAAAGATTTCCTGAAGTCAAAACGTTCATTCCTTGACAATCCACTCGGACAAATCAATGCCAAATATGGAACATCCGGCGTGGTGGTAAATGGCGATGTCAAATTTGCCGATGCCTCAGTTATTGACCTCATAGAAACCGACTATCATTGAGAAATTCAATCCGAGACCGAATCCCTCTCCTCATTGGTTCCCCAATCAACCTCAATATATGGATTTACACATAACTCAATGTACTGCCTGATGAGGTAAATAGCAGCGAGTAAAACTTTTACTATGTGTTGCGTCTGCAACATGCACTCATTCGTTAATGCTTACAAATAAAAATGCAGCTGTCAAAGAATAATTGACAACTGCATTTTAACATTTGTGATAATGTGTTCGATCCCTATCCGTTTGTTTTGAGTGACGATGTTCGCATTACGATTCTATATCTATTCTTTATCAATTCACAAATCTCATTTGCCACGCGAGTCTCAATATACGGAGACACGATTGCATCCTTAATAAGTACGGAAGGCTCGACTTTCAAACGAACTGGTTTGGGCTTATTTGTATCAGTGGCTGGGAAATAGACTTTTGGTATTAAATAGAAACGGTATTCGTCTTCATTTTGATAGCCTCTGTCCTTTGTGAAATAGAGATCATCATTATAAAAGCTATATCCGGTATAACTCATGCATCCACACAAGACATCATAAATATCGGTATTGAGTGAAATCAAAAATCTGCGTATTGTAGATGTTATTCGTACTCCAATCTTTGAAGCGTAGCAATTCCACATCAGCATGTTTTCGTATGTCTGTAAACACCAGCATGATGTAAGGAGGTTGCCATTCTCTCTATTGACTTTCAATTTTTCCGACATTTTCTGACATTCGTCATTCAATACTGCAGGAGAAACTATCTTAGCCGCCTCATGAATTGGGAACATTTTGGGCATCGGCAAATTGACTTCGAACACATCGTCGAATTCACATCGTGGACGCACAAAATATTCTTTTGTGACAAGTAACGATATGAAATAGTCAAGTCTCATATACTGACAGATTGGAGTATCCCACGGGATGTCATTTATCATAAACACATTTCCTTCCATTTGAAAGGTTATTTGGTCTTATACTCAACTATATGTCTAAATTTACCCCAAAATGGAGATTTCTTGTACAAATCAGAACAACCTTCAGGAACATTAAGATAAGCATAATTTATTATAACGTCATTAAATAGCATTCTGTAATTCCCTTCCGGAGTAATGGGATTTTGAGAATTTACATATATATTTTCTAATTCTTTGCTATTAAACACAGTCCTGTCTGAGGATTCACTTTTTACTTTGAAAGATTTAGGCAATCTTAATTCTTTCAAGGGGACATTATAAAAACATTCCATATTTAAACATACATTTTCTGGAATGCTAATCGTTTCTAATTTAGAACAGCCAAGAAAAGCACCTCTCCCCAAATTTTCTAAACCTTTATTTAATTCAACTGAACTCAATGAAGTACAACCAGCAAATGCCTCCTCATCTATCCTCGTTACACTCTCCGGAATTCTGATTTTTTCTAGGAATTGCATCGAGTTAAATGCCCAGAGCTGTATTTCTGTAATGGTATAGGGAAGTTCTATTTCCTTTGCTTTAGAGTTTGAAAAACCACCAACACATCTCGTATAATATTTTGTCCCATCTAATACAACTGCTGGAACTATTGTCACCTTCCCTTTAAGCGAACTTAAAACCTCAATTTCATCATGATCAGTGACTTCAAGATGTCCTCCCCGAATCCAGTATTTGACATAATTCAACATGAAATGTGTCTCGTCAACGCGTCGGAATTGCATACCATTTGAAGTTGTACCGTCTGCATTTACGATTACGGTTCCATCGTCTGTTGGATTTGAAGTTTGATCATCTTTGGGATCTTCAGAGGGTTTCTCAATCGGATCTTTCTCACCGTTGTCTGGCTCGTCCTGAGAACAGGATATGAGTCCCGTTACAGAGGTAATAATGGCTACCGATAAAAACAATTGTTTTAACATACATCATTTACTTGCCGCGGTCATCCCCTCGTTGGCGTTTGTTGTTGCACGAAAAAGCGTAGGAATCTGTATCTGTTACCGTCCTACGAACTGAGGCTTCTCGCATTGCCCATTAGATGTCGGACGGCAACCTGCAGAAGCCCACGCTTGTATATGTAATCAATGATTCCGGCTATATTTCTCCCGAAATATCGTGCCGAAAACAAGATAATTACATATCCACGGGCATCTACCGTTGCTCAATCCTTGACATCTAATTGAAAAGTTTGCGAGAAATTTCAGTTCGCCAAGAATCAGCGCGGATAAACGCTTTATTATATATATCTATACAGACGCAAAGAATCGCGTCCCTACAGTCCCCTCTCCACTTAACCCCGGACCGGGGCTTCTGCGAGATAGTCTGCGACCGCAAATTTAGTAAATAATTTTAATGCTGAACATATTATGTTGATTATTTTTTGCATCCAAAAAGATTACACCGAGAGAAAGAATACTTCCTGTGGCGATTGGTATAGCTACCTGACGGCCCTTTTTTCTGATCCTTGTGACCGATGATGAACCAGGCAAGAAATTCTTTGGCTTTATTGCGGAACCATAGGAACGCGCTCTTGCCATCTGTCTTAAAATAATTCTCCTGTCAACCACGAAACTTAAAATTTTCATGCAATTTGCGGATTTCGAAAAATTTTAGTAGCTTTGTCTGTGGTCAGTATTGTTATAGATAAACAATCGAGGGCTAAATTCCAACTATGACCGAAGCACAGAGAAATAGACTTAAGAATGTAGTTCTGTATATCCTGAAAAATTTTTCGGGAGGTGCGGACTATATCAAGCTTTATAAAATCATGTATTTCGCCAATCGCGAGCAATTGGCTCAGGTCGGAGTGCCTCTTGTCTGCGACAATTTCAAAGCCTGGCGATTCGGTCCTGTTCCTGCATTCACCGGTTCGGTCATAAAATGTTACGAAAACGATGAACCCCTTACTCAGGACATGAAGATTTTCGCCAATGTCTTGAAGGTAAGAAAAAATAAACTTGTCAAGGCTCTCGAAAAGCCTGATGAAGATTCGCTACCTCCGCTTTCACGCCGGATTATTGACGAGATTGTTGGAAAATGCAAATATAAAAGTTGGAAAGAGTTGTCCCGTATGTCGCATGATGCAGCGTGGTCGGAGGCATTCTATAATCCCAAAACATCCCGCAATGGCGGCACGACTATTCAGCCATACCTGATGGCTGCAGTCGGTTGTGCTCCTACCCAAATTCTTGAATCAGTGATTGATTTCTATAGCAAGGATCCGCAAAAATACAATCGATGGACAAAATCCAAACAATTGGCTGCGTTTGAACGGGCTGTCATGGAGATTCATTCACTGCAAGATCTTACAGAAGATTGGGATGGAGAAGGCGCTTATCCTGTGAAAATCGGGGCTGCCCTTAATTGCCGCCGTCTAATTTCAAAGCTCCGGAGTTCCGTAGAGAATATATCCGATATATATGCTACTCCGACAGGAAACATATGTATCGACTGGAATATTGATGGTAATGTACTCAGTTCAGAGATGAGCGAAACCCAATTTGGATTCTATTATGAAAACGCCGACGGCCGCGATAGCTTTGACAGTGAAGTGATGCCGGCGGAAGAAGCATCGTTCGAGTTGCTATATGTATTCATTGACAAATGCCATAATGCCCGCTGACCAACCAGTAAATAGCAATTTATCCGCCTTCGAGTTCATCTGTCGGAATATATATGAGACTTCCCAATATTCAGGAGGTAGGCTGAAAAAGAATCGCTTTTATCCAAATTATAGAAGAGAAAGCCGCTCTTTTCCGGGTCGTCATACAAGCCGTATTTCAGTACAACGCCTTTGTCTTGCTGGTTTCGAGAAGGCCTTATATTGGGCCTCGCAGACAAAAAGTAAGACTCAGACTTTGATTGGTCTGGAAATGGCTCCTGCATCAGTTGCATTGAATCAAGATTTTGAACTCGAACCTTTTGCTTCACCTCTAAACCCTTTTCATGCCCATATAGTAATTAAAGAATTGGATCTTCCATATCCTCAGAAGGATGAGTTTATCGATTCTATAATGAATCCCGGTATAAGACATAGAATCGACAATATGGTCAAATCCTTTGTGTTTTATGATTGTTCAATTCCTACTGCATCCATCTTACCAAATGCTTCCCAATCTTGCATAGACTGTCTTGATCGTAAGAATTCCGGAATTGGAGCAGAAGGAGTAACGTCCTAAACCTCACTAAAAAGAAGATATAAGCAAAGAGCTGAATCATTGAGAATCAGCTCTTTGTTTTATTGGAAGGATTCGTAAGGAATGCTGATCAGAAGACGTAGCCGATGCCCATGCCGAAGAAGGCGCCGCTCGTGTCGTTCATCAGCGAATATTTTCCCTGCAATGACAGTTTCAGATATGAGGTGAGGTAAATGTCGAAGCCTGCTCCGAAATTGGCGCCGGCGCGACTGGCGTTGTCACCATGCTTATACGACCAGTTGTTGAAAGTAAAACCTACCAACGGATAAACTCCGAAACCTTTCACGATACGGAACGGAAAATGCAGATCCACATCCAACACGAAAGCTGACTTGCCGTCGTTGCGGAACACATACCCCAGATCGGGAGCCAACCGGAAATGATTGGCAAATGAATACTGGAAATAAACATCGGTAAATCCACCGTCGTTATAGGTGGCAAATCCGCCCATCACTCCCAATGTCTTCTCTCCACGTTGTGCCTGTGCCGATGCCGGTGCCAATGCTCCAATCAGAGCGATAACGGCAATTGCCAATAATTTAATTCTTTTCATAACCGGATAATTAGTTTTCTGTTTGTATTATTGAATCAATATTCTCTTTATCCAATATCGTTTATCAGCTAAAATTATATATCTTCTGCTTCTGCGAGTTGGATAATTTCATTAAAAAAACATTTAAAAATATAAAAATGTTCGTTATCTTTGTATAGTCTGTGCACGATTTCATCTCAAATCGGAAATCGCGGTATACATTATAGGAAAACACAGAAAAATATAACCAAGAAATGAATAATCTCGGATATGCACGCGTGGCAGCCGCCGTGCCGGAAGTCCGGCCCGGCGATGTCGGATTCAATGTGGAGAGCACTCTTTATCTTTTGAAAAAGGGAGCAGCTGAAGGAGCGGAAATAATAGTGTTTCCGGAGCTCGGCATCACCGGCTATACATGCGCCGACCTCTTTTATCAGCAAAATCTCCTCGATGCGGCCATTGCCGGCATCGAAAAAATATCCGAAGCCACCCGGAACATCAGCACAGTGGCAATCGTGGGCTGTCCTGTCAAGGCCGGAAACACATTGTTCAATTGCGCGGCCGTGATTGCCGAAGGCGAAATCAAGGCATTCGTTCCCAAGACTCATCTCCCGAACTATAACGAGTTCTATGAGAAACGCTGGTTCGCAAGTTCCTACGATATCTCTGTCGGGTCGGTCAGAATCGGAAAGAATGATATCCCGATAGTAGTGTGCGGCGTTTTTGAAGCTTACGGCATCCGCTTTGGTATAGAGATTTGCGAAGACCTATGGGTACCGGCGCCTCCGAGTGCACAACTGTCGCTCCTCGGAGCCGACATCATATTCAATCTCTCAGCATCCGATGAACAGGCAGGCAAACATGCCTATCTCCGCGAGCTCGTATCCCGCCAGTCGGCGGCTTGCCGCTGCGGTTATGTATACGCATCTGCCGGCATTGGCGAATCCTCCACAGATCTCGTTTTCTCCGGAAATGCCATCATTGCCGAGAACGGCACAATCTTAGGGGAATCGGAACGCTTCTCACTCTCTCCGTCGCTTCTCATCAGAGATATCGATATCGAGCTTTTGCGCAACGACCGCCAGCGCTTCTCATCCTTCAGCGATGATTCGGCGAAAATAGCCCTGTCCATTCCAGAATCCGAGAGAAACATCATCATAACGAAACCGCGCAAGCCGGGAACCTTCAATCCAGAGGATTTCCTGCGACGCATCTCCCCCTCTCCCTTCACCGACGGCTCGGCGCATCTTTTCAAGGAAAGATGCGAGGAGATCTCATCGATTCAGGCATGGGGGCTTGCACAGAGGCTCCGGGCCATAAACGCAAAAAATGCCGTTATCGGTATCTCGGGCGGTCTTGACTCCACACTTGCGCTTCTCGTAACGGTGAAGGCATTCGATATGCTGAAACTTGACCGCAAGGGAATCACAGCCATCACGATGCCCGGATTCGGCACAACCGGACGCACTCATTCCAACGCCACAGAACTGATGGAACTTCTCGGCGTCACGGCTCTCGAGATACCTATCGGAGAGGCCGTAGAGCTTCATTTCCGTCAGATAGGCCACGACCCGAAGGTGCTCGATGCCACCTACGAAAACAGTCAGGCAAGAGAACGCACGCAGATTCTCATGGATATGGCCAACAAAACGGGAGGAATTGTGATTGGCACAGGCGATCTATCCGAGCTCGCCCTCGGCTGGTGCACCTACAACGGCGACCAGATGTCGATGTATGGCGTGAATGCCTCGGTGCCCAAAACACTGGTGAAATATCTTGTAAAGGGATATGCTGAAAACTCGGAATCCAAAGAAATATCACGGGTGCTCCTCGACATTATCGACACACCTATTAGTCCCGAGCTCTTGCCCGCCGCCTCGGATGATTCCATAAAGCAAAAAACGGAAGATCTCGTCGGCCCTTATGAGCTACATGATTTCTTTATCTACAATATGCTCAGAAACTCATTTGCGCCGACTAAAATTTACCGGCTTGCCCTTGTGGCATTCAAAGGGAGATACGACGCCGCGACAATCCGCCATTGGCTCAAGACATTCTATCGCCGCTTCTTCTCTCAGCAATTCAAGCGGTCGTGTATGCCCGACGGCGTAAAAGTCGGCAGCGTGTGCCTCTCGCCACGCGGCGACTGGAGAATGCCCTCCGATGCTTCATCGCGGCTATGGATAGAAGAAGTGGAAAAAATCGAAGATTGAAGATGACTGAATTCAGAGAAGATATCAGAAAAGCTGTAGAGACACTCCGCAAAGGGGGAGTGATCCTCTACCCTACGGATACTGTTTGGGGAATCGGATGCGACGCCACCTGCGAGGAGGCCGTCAGACGCATATTCGAAATCAAACATCGCGCAGATTCCAAGTCGATGCTCTCGCTCGTGGATTCCGACGGAATGCTCCAGAGATATGTGGCCGAGGTTCCGGAAGCCGCATGGCAGTTAATCGATGCCGCCGTGCGCCCCCTCACCATCATCTATGACTCCCCGCGGGGGATAGCAGGTTCGCTGCTCGCCCCGGACGGTTCCGCAGGATTCCGCATCACCTCCGAGCGTTTTTCGCGCGCTCTGGTCTCGGCCCTGCGCCATCCGGTAGTTTCCACCTCCGCCAATATCAGCGGCAAACCTGCTGCCGCATCGTTTGCCGAAATTGACAAAGAAATCATAGATGCCGTGGACTATGTGGCGGAATACGGACGAGAGGCCGCGGAGGCCATTCCAAGCAATATCATCAAAGTAAGCAATTCAGACGTAATAAAAATCATACGGTGAAAACGGTCGAACTATCGAAATGGCGTCAACGATTGAAGTACATGGCAAGCGATCTTGTCATGACGTCAATCGCATTTTTCCTGTTCGACATTTTGCGGTTCAAGATACTCTCGCTCTACAACAATGAGACGGATTATGTCTGGTCGATGATATTTTCCCACAAGATAATGCTCGAACAGACTATTATTCCCATTGCGCTTATGGCCGTCTACTGGCTTTCGGGCTATTATAACAAGCCGTTTCATGTTTCGAGACTTCAGGAATTCATCACCACATTCTATAGTGCAGTCTTCAACGCTATAATAATCTTTTTCGTTCTGCTCATCAATGACCGAGCTACAATGAGGTCCACCGATTATCTTCTGATATTTTCGCTCATTGCTTTGCTGCTCGTTTTCACCTACATAGGGCGCCTTTTCATCACGACCCTAACTCTAAAGCACATACGGAAACACAACCTGCGAACCAAGGTTCTTATTGTCGGCGAACCGACAGCTGCACTCAGGGTCAGGGAGCAGTTGCTCTCCACCAAATCGCTCATGGGATATGAAATTGTCGGATACATCCCGACCGCCGACAATAAAGATGCGCCTCAGATCTCCCCGGTCTGGGACGAGAAAGATATTGAGAAGATCTGCAGCGAACAGGCCATCGACCAGATTATCCTTGCACCGTCTCCTACCGATCAGGAAAGAGTGGTGCTCGCGCTTCTCGACCGGTTGTTTCCCCTCGGAATCCCCATAAGAATTTTCCCCGACACCCTCTCCTATTTCACTTCCAACATCCGCATGAACGATATTCTCGGGGAACCATTCATAAACCTCACGTCGCCTTCATTGGGAGAATTCTCGAAAAACGTGAAGTCCACTGCCGATGTCCTGCTATCCGCCATTGCACTTGTGGCGCTATCCCCTTTGCTGCTGATCATTGCAACGGCCGTGCGTCTGAGCTCCACCGGACCGGTGATCTATAAACAACAAAGGATAGGCAAAAACCGCAAGCCGTTTATGATTTATAAATTCCGGACGATGTATACGGATGCGGAGAAGAACGGGCCGGAATTATCTTCCGAGGGCGATTCGAGAATCACAGAAATCGGGCGTATAATGCGTAAATACCGGCTCGACGAACTCCCTCAGTTCTGGAATGTGCTCAAAGGAGATATGTCGATTGTCGGTCCTCGCCCCGAAAGAGAATATTATATCGAAAAGATCCGTCGGTACGCCCCCTATTACAGTCTCGTATTTCAGGTGAAACCGGGAATCACATCCTGGGGCATGGTCAAATTCGGATATGCCTCATCGATCAGGCAGATGGTGGAACGCACTAAATTCGATCTAATCTATATAACCAACATGTCGATAGCTCTCGACATAAAAATAATGATTTATACAGTGCGCACGATATTCAGAGGAGCGGGAATGTAAAACCGGCCATCCTTGTTCATGCGCACTGCAACGGAAACTGCATTCAATGGCATATAAAGAACGACATAACAGATTCACGGAATGGTGGATGAAAGTGGTGATCTGGCGTGAGCACCATATCAAGGAAAAGAATTTCCTCCTTCTGCTCTCGCTGGCGGTAGGAGTGATATGCGGTTTCGCCGCCCAGTTGCTTAAATTCCTCATACATGTCATTTCCGGCGTACTGACCTCACATATAAGCGCCACTACGGCCAATTATCTTTATCTCCTATATCCGGTGGCGGGCATTCTAATCGTCACCCTCTTCCTCCGATATGTCGTTAAGGAAAACATATCGCATGGCGTCACAAAAGTGCTCTATGCAATCTCGCGACATAAATCACGATTGAAGAAGCGCAATATGTACGCCTCTCTCGTGGCATCTTCTATTACTATCGGATTCGGTGGATCAGTCGGTGCGGAGGGTCCTATAGTATTCACGGGAGCTGCGATAGGCTCCAATGTGGGACAGGCGTTCCGTCTGTCGCCGAGGATTCTGATGATATTGGTGGGATGCGGCGCGGCGGCAGGTATCGCCGGAATATTCCGTGCACCCATCGCCGGCATGCTGTTTACGCTCGAAGTGCTGATGATCGACCTTACGGGCCTCACCGTGATGCCCCTGCTTTTCTCATCGGTTGCCGGAGCAGTGGTGGCCTACGTGCTCGAAGGATACAATGCTGAATTCTTCTTCGTGCAGTCGGAACCATTTCTGACAAATAAAATTCCATATACCGTACTTCTCGGTGTGGTCTGCGGACTCATGTCATATTATTTCACGAAGGTTATGTTCATGATGGAATCGATGTTCCGCAAGCTCAAATATCAGGGAGTCAAGATTCTTATCGGCGGCCTGATTATGGCCGGACTTATCTTTCTCTTCCCCCCGCTCTACGGCGAGGGATACGGAGCCATCAACAATCTTCTGCTCGGTGACGTCTCGAAAATTGTAGACGGCACATTCTTTTATGTCGACCGCAACAACGTATGGTTCTTAGCTCTCTTTATCGGAGCCATAGCGATGACAAAAGCTTTCGCCACCTCGGCCACCAACGGAGCCGGCGGTGTGGGCGGAACATTCGCGCCTTCCCTTTTCGTCGGCGCGCTGACGGGCTTCCTTTTCGCCTATATACTAAACAATCTCGATCTGGGAGTGCAGCTGTCGCAGAAAAATTTCGCATTGATGGGAATGGCCGGAGTTATGAGTGGGGTTATGCATGCTCCGCTCATGGCTATCTTCCTCACGGCGGAGATGACCGGCGGCTATGATCTTTTCCTCCCGCTGCTCATCGTATCAGGTCTCGCCTATATGACCATACGCATTTTCACCCCTTATAGCATCTATACGATGCGTCTGGCCAAGGCCGGTGACCTTATCACCCACCAGAAAGACAAGGCAGTGCTCACACTCCTCAAAGTAGACAACCTTATAGAAACGGACTTCAAGGTCGTGCATCCCGAAATGAATCTCAAGGAGATGGTGGATGTGATTTCCATTTCCAACCGCAACCTTTTCCCTGTCACCGATGCGGAGGGGAACCTGAAGGGAGTGGTGCTTCTCGATGAAATCAGAAACATTATGTTCCGCGCCGATCTCTATAAGAAAATGCATGTGTCGCGATTCATGTCGGCGGTTCCCGACGTTATAGAGGTGGACTACCCAATGGACAAAGTTATGGAGATTTTCGACCGCACCAATGCCTGGAATCTCCCGGTGGTCGACAAGGGGAAGTATGTGGGATTCGTTTCGAAATCAAAAATATTCAATTCCTACCGCAGGGTTCTGCGGCATTTTACAGAGGACTAGACTCTGTTCCTTAAAATTTCGGAGTCGTAGGGGTCGCAGACTTGGAGCGTATTTTGGCACTCGCCGGAAGGAGCATACCGAGGTATGTGACTGGAAGCAAGGGGCAAAAGACACCCAAGGATGCGAGACAATTGGTAATTTCCCCAGGTGCGGGCATTACCTGAAAGGTTAAAATATAGAAGAAACAGATGTATAAAATCCGGAATTCTTCTCAAAATTTACTATTTTTGACGAATGAATATTAACATATTTCCTTATTCGGGGAATAAAATTACCGTAAGCCCGGCTCTTTTTGGCATCTTTCGCGAGATCTCTTCGGTCACGATGCCCGCATCGCTCCCTCCGAGACTCGCAAAATCTGCGCAAAAATCGCCGCCCCTACGACCCCGAAATTTTAAGGAACAGAGTCTCATATATGACAAAGAAAGATCTTAAGATAGTGTTCTTCGGAACTCCGGAATTCGCAGTCGGAAGCCTTTCTCGTCTTGTCGAGGAGGGATACGACGTTGCGGCCGTGGTTACGATGCCCGACAAGGAGGCCGGCCGCGGACGCAAACTGATTCAAAGCGATGTCAAGAAATATGCCGAATCGCAGGGATTACCTGTGCTCCAGCCGGAAAAGCTTAAGTCGCCTGAATTTATCGAGCAACTGAAAGCCATTGATGCCGACCTTTTCATTGTGATAGCTTTCAGAATGCTTCCGGAAGTTGTATGGTCGATGCCGCGTCTCGGTACATTCAACCTCCACGGCTCTCTGCTTCCCAAATACAGAGGCGCCGCGCCAATCAACCGCGCGATTATGAACGGCGAAAAAGAAACCGGCGTCACCACATTCTTCATCACTCATGAAATCGACACCGGCGACATCATAGGGTCTCGCTCAATCCCGATCGGAGAGAACGACAATGCCGGGACAATCCACGATAAGCTGATGGATCTCGGCGCTTCGATGGTGCTGGAAACTGTCGATTCAATCATAGGAGGGACCCTCGACAGCCGTCCGCAACCGGAGGGGGAATTCACTCCCGCGCCCAAGATTTTCCGCGACGATTGCCGCATCGACTGGAACAAGACCGCGTCCGAAATACATAATCAGATACGCGGTCTCTCTCCATATCCCGCCGCTTTCACCTCAATGGAGGACGTCTCAGGCAAAATCATGGATATCAAGATATTTGAATCCGTTCTCAGCGATGAGAGAATCAGCAATACCAATCCGGGCGTCATCACGATAAAGGATAAACGGATGTTTGTCTCAACCGGCAAAGGAGCTCTGGAGATTCTTTCGATTCAGCCTGCAGGAAAAAAGAGAATGGAGACGCAGGCCTTTCTGCTGGGCTATCACCCTGCAAGATTTCTTATTCAGGAGTGAATATGTCTGATTGCGAAAATATTAATCGGCTAAGATCCACCGCAGACACCGCTAAGCTTCATTGCCGCCTGCTTTTCGATATCCTCCTTGAAAAAGGGATCAGGGACATAGTGCTCTCTCCAGGCAGCCGCAACGCCCCTCTGCTCACGGCCGTGGCCTGTCGGGATTTCCGGCGACATATCGTCACCGACGAGCGCCGGGCGGCCTTTATGGCGCTCGGACTCGCTATGGCGAGCGGCCGGCCTACGGCTGTGGTCTGCACATCTGGCACGGCGTTGCTCAATTATGCACCTGCGGTGGCCGAGGCTATGTACCAGGGTATACCGCTGATCGTGATTTCTGCTGACCGCCCCATAGAATGGATAGATCAGGATGATTCGCAGACTATACGTCAACCGGGCATACTTTCGAATATCGTAAAGGGTTCCTATGATCTGCCGGTGGAAAATCCCTCCGACCCGAATATGGAATGGTTTGTGAACCGCACTGTCAATGAAGCCTGCAACCTTGCGCTTTCCGACATCAAAGGCCCTGTCCATATCAATGTGAGGATAAATACTCCCCTATCGAAAACGATAGAATACATTCCCTCCAAACCCCGGATCATCGAAAGTATTGACAATCTTGACCTCCCCGCACGTGAATATGAGCGGCTTGCGGCTGAAACTTCGGGCCGGAGAGTGATGGTGGTGGCCGGTTTCGCTGCCCCGTCGGCATCGCTAAACCGTGCGATCGCCAAGTTCTCCGCGCTCCCCAATGTCGTTCTGATGACTGAGACTTTGTCGAATCTCCACATCAAAGGGAATCCTTATTCAGTAGACACTGCTCTCTCCTATCTTGAGAATCTCGGAGATAAGGAGCTGGAAAAGCGACTTGCGCCGGATATCGTGGTTTCAGTTGGCGGCTCGCTCGTGTCGCGCAAGCTCAAGGAATTCATCCGGCGCAACCAACCGGCTCAGCACTGGACTCTGGGCGACACCATACCTTCAGCCGACTGTTTCAAATCACTTACACACCATATTGATGTCAAACCGGATAAGTTTTTCAAAGGTCTCAACCGCTATGCAGCCCGCATGAACTTAAAAAAAGCGTCGGAATTTGCATCTGACTGGTGTGGATTGAGAGATGCGGCACAAAAAAGCCACAGACTTTATCTGAAGAAATATTCCGGATGGTCAGAGATGACAGCATTCCGTAGAATTCTCGAATCTGTACCCTCAGAGTGGAATCTCTTCCTCTCAAACGGAACTACAGTGAGATATGCACAACTCTTCACGGATAGAATTCCTCATGCCTCATACGGTTGCCGCGGAGTCTCGGGAATCGACGGGACTACGGCCACGGCGCTCGGCTGCGCGATGGCATATCCTTCAACCACGCTTCTGATCACGGGCGATATGTCGTTTGCCTACGATCTCGGGGTTATGGGCGTCAGGGAGGTGCCGGAACGATTCAAGGTGATAGTGATATCAAATGAAGGGGGCGGCATTTTCCGCTTCATACCCTCTACCCGCGACATACCTCTGCGCGAGGAGCTCTTCTGCGCCGACCCAAAGATTCCTATTAAAACTCTCGCCGAGGCTTTCGGCTGGAAATATTATTCCGCCTCCGGCTGCGAGGAGATGGATAAAGCTCTCCCCTCATTCATGAATTGCCGGGCGAAGGCATTGCTGGAAATAAAGGTCGATCCGCAAAAAAGCGCCGACATTCTGATCGGCTATATGGAAAGAAACAAAAGACAATAAGAAAAGATAATTAGATATGAACAACTGGAAACCAATAAAACAATTCACCGATATCCTTTTTGAGGAATTGGATGGAATCGCAAAGATAACAATCAATCGTCCGGAAGTCTACAACGCTTTCCGACCGCTGACCAATAAGGAGATGCTTGAGGCATTCGCGATATGCCGCGAGCGCTCCGACATCCGGGTCATTATCCTCACCGGCGCCGGTGACAAGGCATTCTGCAGCGGTGGCGACCAGAATGTGAAAGGAAACGGCGGATATGTCGATGAAGACGGTGTGCCACGTCTCAACGTATTGGAAATACACCATGCCATCCGGTCTATCCCCAAACCGGTGATAGCCATGGTTAACGGTTATTCAATAGGAGGAGGAAACGTGCTTCAGGTAGTCTGCGACCTCTCGATTGCATCCGAAAACGCGAAGTTCGGCCAGACAGGCCCGAAAGTGGGAAGTTTTGACGGCGGATTCGGTGCATCTTATCTCGCCCGATGCGTAGGCCAGAAAAAAGCCCGCGAGATCTGGTATCTATGCAAGCAGTATACTGCCCGCGAAGCTCTGGATATGGGAATGGTCAACGAGGTTGTGCCTTTCGACAAGCTGGAGGAAACCACTCTTGAATGGTGCCGCACAATCATGAAACGCTCTCCTTTCGCCATCCGGATGGTGAAGCGCGCTCTCAATGCTGAACTCGATGGCCAGCACGGGCTCATGGAATTCGCAGGCGATGCCACACTTATGTATTACACAATGGCTGAGGCTCAGGAGGGTAAAAACGCTTTCCTTGAGAAACGCGACCCCGATTTCGGTCAATACCCTATGTTCCCCTGATCCTTAGACTCTGTTCCTTAAAATTTCGGAGTCGTAGGGGTCGCAGGCTTGGAGCGGA